>Ga0180432_10001943_pt1 | contig 31740 bp, 31 predicted proteins | sample SS_ome_10_FD_132414 | JGI IMG/M metagenome (GOLD analysis project Ga0180432, IMG submission 132414) | Hypersaline lake sediment archaeal communities from the Salton Sea, California, USA - SS_1_MS_2 metaG | ecosystem: Environmental > Aquatic > Non-marine Saline and Alkaline > Hypersaline >...
ATTGGGTCTCTGTTAGCTTTGGGTGTGTTCGCATCGCCCTGGTTTCTCACGTATTCTGTGCACCACAATGCACCATTCAGAGATCACTCGAAAGGTCTCCATGTCCAGACATCTGCGTCTGTCTTCTAGGTAATATCGAAGCACGAAATCCCAAAAGGGAACGTGGTGAGGGAAATCTCAAATCACAAGCCCCAAATCGCAGACAATATCAAAGTACCGAATGCCAAAACGGTGCCGATGTGGTCAAGCTGGTCAAGGCCTGGAGGGGGTATTGTGTGCTTTGGCGATTTGAATTTGTTTAGGATTTAGATATTAGTGCTTAGTATTTCCCAGGCTATATATTAGTGCTTAGATATTAGGCCGTTATGAAGCTCATTGCCCTTGGGTCAGGTTGGATTGCGGGCATCTACTGCGGCTCGCTGGTACAACTGCCGCTGCATGTCTGGCTGTCTCTGGGCATTCTCCCCGCACTGATCGCCCTGGCCTGGCGACGGCTAAATCCTGTCATCTGGGCCACTGTGTGCCTGCTGGCCTTTCTCGGTGGCATAGCATGGTACAACGCTCAGAGTGCTGATCCCACCCTTCACCCTGGGAATTACAGCGGGCCCGTGGAGGTGGTGGGTGAGGTTGACAGGGACCCCGAGCTTCTGGCCAGTGCCGCCAGCCTCAGCCTGGAGGTGACCAGGATAAGGGAGGAGGGGGACTGGAGAGAGGTCTCGGGCAGGGTCGTCGTGTACACCTCGCCCTTCCCCTCCTACGACCAGGGCGATGTCCTCTCCCTGTCGGGTGAGCTACAGCCTTCCTTACAGCCGGGGTTCTCGGCGACGATGTCGTGGCCGCGCATAGAGGTGATAGACAGTGGCTGGGTGTGGGGGGCCAGGAACAGGCTGTCGGATTCCCTGGCGGAGGCCCTGCCAGAGCCGGAGGCAAGCCTGGCCCAGGCCCTTCTATTGGGCGACCGCAGCCACGTGCCCGAGGACATAATGCTCAGCTTTCGCGACTCCGGGACCTCTCACCTCATGGCGATCTCAGGGCTGCACGTCGGGTGCCTTGGCCTGGCCGTCCTGGGGGCTGCAGCATGGGCCCTGGGCAGGCGGAGGCCCGCCTATCTTCTTCTGGCGCTTGCTGTGGTGTGGCTCTACGCCTCCCTGTCAGGGATGAGGCCGCCGGCGCTGAGGGCTTCAATCATGTTCAGTCTCTTCCTCGTGGCATTGTGGCTGGGCCGGCCGCGCAGCTTCATGCCTTCCCTTGTCCTGGCGGCGGCGCTCATGGTGGGACTGGACCCCTCGGTGCTGTGGGATGTCTCCTTCCAGTTGAGCTTCCTGGCTGTGGCGGGAATCGTATTGCTGGTGCCGGCCTGGAATGCCAGGTGGGAGCAGCTTGTCTCGTCTCGGGCCGAAGACAGATGGCCTTTGATGAAGGTGGGCAGGCTCATTGTGTATCCGGCGATGGTCAGCCTGGCGGCATGCCTGGCCACGTACCCACTGGTAGCCTACTACTTCGGATATGTATCGCTCACCGGACTGCCGGCGACCTTCCTGGCCCTTATGGCGCTGCCGGCTGCCATACTCCTGTCGCTGTTCACTGCTGTGCTGGGCCTGTTGGCTCCGGCTGTTGCCTGGGCCGTTGGATGGGCGGACTGGCTTTCTCTGGGGTACATGCTGGGAGTGGTCGAGGGGTTCGCTTCGCTGCCCTTTGCCTCGCATGAAGTCGGTCCCGTAAGCGCTGGGGTGGTGTGGGGATACTACGCTGTGCTGCTCGCCGTACTGGCGAGGAGGCGGCTGGTGGCGGCCGTGTCAGAGCCTGTGGTGTGGCTGCGACGGCGAGCGCCGGGTATGTCGAAGCTGGCGCACAGTCCTCCGAAGAAGTGGCTGGCGGTGCCCCTGCTGATCGCCGCTGTGCTGGTCTGGATTGCCGTGCTGTCGACTCCAGGCGGGGGGTTGGAGGTGAGCTTCCTGGACGTTGGGCAGGGGGACTCGATTCTGGTGTGCACCCCGGCGGGGCAGCAGGTCCTGATCGATGGAGGGCCTGACCCCGAGGCGGTGTGCCGGGAACTGGGTGAGAGGATGCCCTTCTGGGACAGGAGCCTTGATGTGGTGGTATTGACGCATGCCGACGACGACCATCTGTTGGGGCTGGTGGAGGTGCTGGGCCGGTATGACGTTGGCCTGGTGGTGGAGTCGGGCTGCGAGAAGGGGACGTCCAGCTACAGGGAGTGGAGGCGGCTGTTAGATGGGGATGGCGTACGTATCTTGGAGGCGGCAGCCGGGCAACAGTTGGACCTGGGAGACGGTCTGACCATGGAGATACTGCATCCGCAGCCGGAGTTGATGACTGGCACGGAGTCGGACGTCAATAACAACTCGGTGGTGCTGCGGCTTATCTGGAGGGAAGTGAGCTTCCTGTTGACCGGTGACGTCTTCGATGAGGCTGAGCGACGGATTCTCCAGAACGGGTATGCGCTCAGAAGCACGGTGCTCAAGGTGGCGCATCACGGCAGCGCGACTTCAAGCTGCCCCGAGTTCCTCTCGGCGGTATCTCCGCAGGTGGCGGTGATCAGCGTGGGGGAGAACACCTTCGGCCATCCTGACAGCGGCACGCTGGACAGGCTGAGCGGGATAGACGTCTACCGCACGGACGAACGGGGCACAATCACCTTCTCGACCGACGGGGAGAGACTGTGGGTGGAGACGGAGAGATGACCGGGTTGGGGGGGCGCATTCACGCCGAGGCGGGCGGTCGCCTGGCGTATATGGCCCAGGAGGCCGATTCATGGGTGGGGTCTTTCTCGCTGGGGCCCCTGTAGTGCTGCAGCCCCAGGATGTCGAATGCGCCGAAGACCTGCCTCATCTCTTCATCCGTGAAGTAGTGGTGTGGCATGTCCCCGTCGATGGCGTCGATGTTGATCCTGGTGTTGGGTTCGATTTCCTCCCCGGTCAGGGACTCGGGGTGCTCCGTGGAGGTGACCGTGACGAAGGCGATACCGCCGGGCCGCACCACCCTGAGGATCTCGGCCACGGCATGCCTGATAGTCTCCAGAAGACCATGTTGGATAACCGCATATGACAGGAGGCCATCGAAGCAGCCGTCGCGATACGGCAGGCAGGTCATGTCGCAGGCTGCGAACCGGACTCCCGGCAGCCGGCCCTTGGCCAGAATAAGGGCGTCCACCGAGGCGTCGCAGCCATGTACCTGGAACCGCGAGTCGCATAGCAGCGCGGTGTGCCTGCCAGTGCCGCAGCCCAGGTCCAGGACCCTGACCAATCCCTCCTGGCGGAAGAGGGCTGCGGCCTCCACCACCCTGGGCGAGGGCTCCTTCTGCACAACCCCCCTGTCCCTGTACAGCGATTCCCAATCTCTGACCTGTGACATGGACAGTATTATAGCTGGAAGGGGGGTCATCTGGCACATGCACCATGGAGGGGGTTTCCTTGCTGGGGTGAGCGTGTCCCCGGGCTGATGCTGGGTAGCTCGTGTCCCCGATCGTGTGATATGTCTACAGGGACTTGTGAGAGGTCGCGGTCCTCGGCAGACGCCGGCTGGGCAGTTTAGAGCGGCAGGCCCGGTGAGAGTGCTTTGACACATGGCGCTTGTCCTGTGGGGCCTGCTCATGCCCGGGATGGGGTTCCGCGGGTGGTGTAGCTGGGGCGTCCTCGGGCGGGGTGGTGCGCTCCTTTGACGCTGCCGCTGCCTGTGGTTGGAGCCGCCTGCGTTCCGAAGGCAAAGAATCGGGGTCCATACCCAGGATCCCGTCCCTGACCACCTTCGTTGCCTTCAGCATCCTCAGTGTGAAAAACCCCTTCTTCGAACCGGCCACTGCGGCTATCTGTCTCTGCCGTTGTATCCAGTAGACGCCCTGGTACTCTCTGGCGATGCAGATCGGCTCGTCAGGGTACCACACCCGCCTGGAATCGGACTTGGTGGTGTCCAGGGGGCAGAGCGGGGCCTTGCAGGTGTCAGCGTGCTTGCAGGTGATTAGAGGGGCCATTTGAGGACTCCTGTGCTATTCTATACCGCTGTTGCCGGTTTGTGCCAGGGTGCGATTTCCTAATCGTCTCACAATAAGATGGTCTCATTGCATTGGTGACCACGATCCGGTACTCGTCATTCGGTTGCGCTACTGGTTTCGTCTTTCGTCAGTCGGTTGCGTTGCCCCCGTTCCCCAGACCCCAACTGTTAGACGTTGACCGTGACGAGCCGCGCAACCGTGTGACGTACTACTAATCGTGTCATAGCAGAGTTGTGCCATTCCGGGAACACAAGCATTCCTTGGCGTGAAGACTATCATGAGATTGGCAGTGCCTATTGCCCCAACCAGAGACCTGCGCTATACTTGGGTCTAAGCCGAGTCAGGTTGAAGCTCTGCAAGGAGATGAAGTCGTGGACTGTCCAGCCTGCAAGGGAGTAATGGTCATAGTAGAGCACGACCGGATCGAGCTCGACTATTGCACTGAGTGTGCGGGAATCTGGTTCGACCATGGTGAGTTGGATCTGCTGCTGGACCGCCTGGACCTTGATAGCTCTGCCTTCAGCATGGACAGGTTGCTGGCCCTGCCGGAAAAGAGGGCAACTGAGGCGACCAGGTCCTGCCCAATCTGCCGGAAGAAGATGAGGAAGGTGGTTGTCGGGTCCGACCCTGAGGTGCTCATCGACGTCTGCCCCAAGGGGGATGGTATATGGTTTGACGGCGGTGAGGTCCAACAAGTGCTGAGGCAACTCATCGACAAGGACGCATCCGCTGGTGGTGGGGAGGGGCGCGTGATATCGTTCCTGGGCGAGGTATTCAGAGCCAGTGAGTAGTCGCAATCTGTCTTAGGAGGTGCTCTCTATGGGTGCTGGGGCGATCGTAGGCATAGTAGTCGGTGTCATCGTAGTGCTGCTGATCCTGTTTATCATCGTGCAGTACAATGGCCTGGTCAGAAAGCGCAATGAGAAGGACAATTCCTGGTCTCAGATCGACGTGCAGTTGAAGCGAAGGCATGACCTCATCCCGAACCTGGTGGAGACGGTCAAGGGTTATGCCGCCCACGAGCGTGGGACATTCGAGGAAGTGACTGCTGCGCGGAATCTGGCCCAGAGCGCCATCGGCAAGGGGGTTGCCGCCCAGTCCGAGGCTGAGCAGGCGCTGAGCGGCGCGCTGGGAAGACTGTTGGCGGTGGTTGAGAACTACCCCGAGCTGAAGGCCAACCAGAACTTCCTGGCCCTCCAGGAGGAGTTGAGTTCCACTGAGAACAAGATCAGCTTCGCCCGGCAGTACTACAACGACTCGGTCCTGGGGTACAACAACAAGATACAGATGTTCCCCTCCAACATAGTGGCGAGCATGACCGGCTTCAAGCTGGCCGACTTCTTCGAGATCGAGGCCCCCGCAGAGAGGGAGGTACCGAAGGTCAGCTTCGCCCAATGAGAATCCCCTGAACTATGTGGGAACAGATCAGGTCTAACCAGATCAGGTCCATTATCCTGGTGGCGGCGCTGGGATCGGTGCTGCTGCTGTTGGGCTATTTCCTGGGCGCAGCTTTTCTGGACAGCTATGTCGCCGGACTGGCAATCGCCCTGGTGCTATGGATAATCCTGAACCTGGTTGCCTTGTTTGAGGGAGACCATATCCTGCTGGCGCTGGCGAAGGCCAGGAAGATAGAGAAAGCAGACCATCCCCGCCTGTACAACATCGTTGAGGAGATGAAGATAGCCTCGGGGCTGGAGCACATGCCGGAGATCTACATAATAGACGATCCGGCCCTGAATGCCTTCGCCACGGGACGCAACCCCAAACGGTCCGCGGTGGCCATAACCTCGGGCTTGCTGCAGAAGCTGAACCGGGATGAGTTGCAGGGCGTCATCGCCCATGAGATGGCCCACATCAAGAACCGCGATGTGCTGCTCATGGCCTTCTGCAGCATTCTCTTGGGGGCCATCGTCATCCTGGCCCAGATGATCTTCTGGAGCGCCCTCTTCGGGGGCGCTGGCAACAGGCGGAGTTCGTCTGGGGGTGGCCAGGGTGCGGCAATCATCATGTTGATAGCCCTGGTCCTGATGATAGTGGCCCCGATCCTGGCCCAACTGATCTACTATGCTATATCGAGGCGGAGAGAGTACCTGGCGGACGCCTCGGGCGCGCTGTATACCAGGTACCCCGAGGGGCTGGCCTCGGCGCTGGAGAAGCTCGGTCGCTCCACCGGGCAGCTCAAGTCTGCGACCCAGGCCACTGCCCCCATGTACATCGTGAATCCGTTCCGCAAGCACGGGATGGCGGCCAGCGACCTCAGCAGCACTCATCCGCCTCTGTCGGAGAGAATCAGGATACTGAGGAGCATGGGTGGGGGTGCGGGCTTCGACAGCTATCAACAGGCGTACAGCCAGGTCCACGGGGGTGCTGCGGGGGGACTCCCTGCCTCTGCATTGGCGGCGCCTGGGGCCCTGGGCCTGGCGGCAAGCGCCCCGAGTACCAGAGAGACCAAGGCCGAGAGGCTGGATATGGCCCGGGAGACCTCAGACCTCCTGTGGAAGGAGAGCAAACACGCGCTGGTGCAATGCCAGTGCGGTACCAAGCTGAGGGTGCCCCAGGAGTACAAGGGCAGCAGCATCAAGTGCCCGCACTGCGGCAGATCGAATCCTGTGCCCGGCCGGGAGTAGCCAGTCCGGCCCACGGTTTCTCGTAGCGGAGCAGCGGTCCAGATAGACCTGATGGCGATTGGGTATTCGCGTTGTCGCTCGTCGCTGGAGCAGACGGTGCCCTCGATACCGCGTTCTGCTCGCATCGGCGGTTGTACCCCCGTTCTGCATTGGTGATCCTGGAGTCTCCTTCGTCGCCCTCACCCATCGAGGGAGAGGGAATTGTCCACCGCGGCCTCGGCCGGCAGCCCCGGATGTAAGGGAGCAGAGGTGGCTGGTGACCGGGCCATTATCATGCTTCGTGGTGCCGCTGGCAAGCGGGATTCTAGAGATATTCTGATGGAGCACGAGCCTGCTGCGAAATGGCTTCTGGACGAGTACCGGGGCCTGGACCTGACGGATGAGCGGGGTATGCTGTGTGGCAGGATGCTGGCTGGCCTCGGTGCCCAGGTTACCAAGGTCGAGCCGCCGGGCGGTGATCAGGCGCGGTCGATCGGCCCTTTCTACGAGGACATCCCGCATCCCGAGAGGAGCCTCTTCTGGTTCGCCTGGAACGCCGACAAACGTGGTATTACCCTGGATATCGAGACAAGGGACGGGCGCGACCTTCTGAGACGCCTGGCTGGGAACGCGGACTTCCTGCTGGAGTCCTTCGATCCCGGGTACTTGGATGACCTGGGCCTGGGCTACTCTGATCTGCGCCGGGTGAATCCGCAACTGGTAATGACATCCATCACCGCGTTCGGCCAGACAGGACCGTATGCTGCCTATGAAACCTCGGACATAACTCTCATGGGGATGGGGGGATACCTTTACATGATCGGCGAGCCGGACCGGCCGCCTCTGCGGATCGGTTGCGACCAGGCGTACCTGCACGCGTCCGGCGAGGCGGCGGTGGCCACGGTGATCGCCCTGTACCACAGGTCTGCTACAGGGCAGGGGCAGCACGTAGATGTGTCAGCCCAGGCGAGCCTGGTGACCAGCACCGTGAATGCCATCCCCTTCTGGGAGTTGAACGGCGTGGTACTGGAGAGGTCGGGGGAATACCGTGCCGGGCTGACTGCGGCAAGGCAGAGGCAGATGTGGGAGTCCAGCGATGGCTACGTGATCTTCTACTTCGCCGGAGGCGCTTTCGGGGCCAGGGCAAACGTTGCTCTGGCCCAGTGGCTGGAGAGCGAGGGCCTGGCTGACGACTTTGTCAGGTCCATAGAGTGGGAGAACTTTGACATGGCGCTGGCGACGCAGGAGGTGGAGGACCATCTGGAGAAGCTGGTGGGCGTGCTGTTCAAACGCTATATGACTGACCAGTTGTACCAGGAGGCCATCAGGCGGGGGCTGACGCTGTGCCCGGTGTCGAGGCCTGCGGATATAGTGAAGGACCCACAGCTCAGGGCACGGGGCTACTGGGTCCCGGTGGAGCACGATGAGTTGGGGCGGGCCTTGGAGCAGCCTGGGCCTGTTGTCAGGAGTCTGGCAATCCCCGACGGTTGCCGCCGCGCTCCCCGTATCGGCGAGCACAATACCCAGGTATACCAGGGTGAGCTGAGTCTGAATGCAGAGGAGATGCTCATCCTGAAGCAGTCTGGCGTGATCTGAAGGAGGGAAGGACTGGCTTGACTGAGAAAGGCGCTCTGTCGCAGGAACGGCCCTTCGCCGGGGTGAGTGTCCTCGATTTCACCTGGGGGGTGGCGGGGCCTCTGACAACGAAGTACCTGGCCGACTATGGTGCCACGGTGGTAAGGGTCGAGTCACCTTCCAGGCCCTGTGGTCTGAGGGTGTCACCCCCGTTCAAGGATGACGTTCCAGGGGTCGACCGGGCTGGCTACTTCGCCTTCTACAACGCCAACAAGTACAGTCTGAGCCTGGATATGAACCACCCCGCGTCCCTGGAGTTTGCTGCCAGACTGGTTGCCTGGGCTGACGTGGTGGCGGAGAGCTATTCCCCCGGGACGATGGAGAGATGGGGGCTGGGCTACGAGAGCCTCCAGAAGATCAAGCCTGACATAATCATGCTGCGGAGTTCCAGCCAGGGGCAGGACGGTCCCCATGCCAGCTTCAGCGCCTTCGGCATTCCCTTGGTCGGCCTGGCTGGCTTCTCACACTTCACGGGATGGCCGGACGGTGGCTGTCTGCCGCTGCCTTCTGCCTACACGGACCTGATAAGCCCGCGCTTCGCCGCGGCCGCCGTCGTCTCGGCCCTTGACTATCGTCGCCGCACCGGCCGGGGGCAGTGCCTGGACTGCTCGCAGTTCGAGGCTGGTGTCCACTTCCTGGCAACAGCCATGCTGGACTACACTCATAATGGACGGCAGGGAGGCAGGCAGGGCAACAGCCACCCCTACGCCTGCCCGCACGGCGTTTTCCGGTGCAGCGGAGAGGACAACTGGTGTGCCATCGCCGTGTTCGATGAGCGTCAGTGGGCGGCGCTGTGCCAGGTCTGCAACCCTGAGTGGCGTGAGGATGTGAGGTTCTCCAGGCTGCTGGATAGAAGGCGCAACGAGAAGGACCTGAAGCGATTGATCGAAGAGTGGACCGTGGTCCGGACTGCCGGGGAAGTGATGGAGCGCTTGCAGGCGGTGGGGGTCCCGTCGGGGGCAGTCGCAAACGCCCGTGACCTGAGGGAGGACCCGCAGTTGAAGCACAGGGGATACTTCTGGACTCTGGAGCACCCCGTCCTGGGGGCCTTTCCTCATGCAGGCCAGGCCGCGATCATGTCCGAGACTCCTGCCAGGCCGCGCAGTGCCGCCCCGTGTTTGGGCGAGCACACGGAGTTCGTCTGTACGCAGTTGCTGGGAATGACTGACACCGAGTTCCTGGAGCTGTTTCAGGCTGGCGTCTTCGGATGACCGTTTGCTGAGGTCACGGGCCTGTCGTTGCGGGCGGAGTGAGGCGAGAGTGGTGCGGGGTGGAGAGCGACCGCGCATCGAGGCGCTACGAGGGTACTGACAACCAGTGGAGTGTGCCGCGTGACAGAGATGGACATCTATCTGCAACCCAGTGAGCTGTGCGATTTCGACAGAGACAACGGCTTTGGCAGGAGGACCGCCGGTTTGGTGACGAACGTTGTGGACGAGGCTCACCAGGTAGAGGCCGTGTTCGCCTTTGTTAAGGAGCTTCCCTATGGCCTGGAGGATTGGGATGTGAAGGCCTTGGAGACCCTGCGCAGGGGGTGGGGCATGTGCTGTGGCAAGACCAACCTCCTGGTGGCCATGCTGAGGACGCTGCGCATTCCGGCGCGCTACAAGGTCTTCAGAATCCGGGCGGAGAGCAAGCTACTGCGGTGGATGGCCGAGCAGGACAACGGGCTTGGCATGCAGATGACGGATATCCCTGCTGAGCAGGACCACCTGGAGTGCGAGGCGCTCGTCGCTGGTGTATGGCGCAGGTTCGACCCATCCCGTGACTCGGCCCTGGAGAGGGGGCTGCAGAAGATGGGGATTCCCCTCGACAGGATTCCAGTGGTGGACGCTCATGGCGCGGCGCACTGCCTGCGCCTGGCTTCGATCGACCGCTGGGCCAGTGACCGGCAGGCCGCCAGGCGGTTCAGGGAGGGACGTGCGGCCATGTTCGCCCGGGCCAACGAGCAACTGGACAGGATAAGGCGGATGGGCAAAGGAGAATATGGGACGCAAGCGGGATAGCACCCGGCCGGGGGTCCGTGGGCATGGGTGACAGGGAGAACGGCGTTCCGTTCGTCAAGGAAGTTGGGGAGCAACGGCGAGGGTGTCCCTACCGTTTCTTGTTGGCTGGCATGATTCCGTGCTAAAATCGCTATGACCGCTATGACCATAGTGGTCATGGGGGACGGCAATGCTCAAGAGGATATCGGCTCAGGAGGCCAGGCAGAGGTTCGGTGAGATGATGGACGAGGTCCGCCTGAAAGGCGACCGGTACATCATTGAAAGGAGCAGGCGGCCGATGGTGGTCGTGATTCCGGTCGAAGAGTACGCGACCTGGGAGAGGGTCAGGGAGAGGCTGTCTAGCAAGGTGAGCCAGATCAGGGATAGGACCCGAGACGTCCCGGATAGTGTGTTGGAGAAGGAGATCGAGGAGGCGGTGAAGGCAGCCAGGGAGGGGTAGCCGAGGCTGCATGCTCAAGATTGTACTCGACGCAAACGTCTTCGCCAGCGCTCTGTTGAACCCCCATGGGAAACCAGCCGACATCCTGGACCTTGTTTTCGACAACAGGGTTCGCCTGATAGCGACACTGTCTATCCTTGAGGAATTGCGGCGGGTCCTGAGCTACCCCAAGTTGGTCAACAGGCATGGGTTGAGCGAGGGAGAGGTGGAGGAGTTCGTTTACGACCTGTTGTTGACCGCCGTAGCTGTGGTAGACGAGGGGGATCCCGTAGAGGCGATAGCAAAGGACCCGTCCGACAACAAGTATCTGTCCTGTGGTGCCGAAGCCAGAGCGGACTTCATTGTGTCGGGGGATCGCCATTTGCTGGAACTGGGAAGCTACAAGGGAATCCGGATCGTCACCCCGGCGATGTTCCTGGAGTTGATGGAGTAGCGGGCTTTGCATGGCTGACCTGGTCTTTCATATCTCCCGTTGGCGAGCACGTCCATTGTAGGCGTTGGACATCACCGTTCGCGGCATGGACATGTTTGAACGCAACAGGCAGGAGCAGTTGGAGAAGGAAGCGCCTCTGGCGGCCCGGATGCGCCCGCGTGGCCTGGACGAGTTCGTGGGACAGGAGCACCTGGTGGGGGAGGGGCGGGTGCTGCGAAGGGCACTGGAGGCGGACCAGGTGCCTTCAATCGTGCTCTGGGGAGCCCCCGGCAGCGGCAAGACGACGCTGGCTTACATAATCGCCAGCATGACCAGGTCTCACTTCAGCCCCGTGTCGGCAGTAAGCTCCGGCGTAGCCGACCTGCGACGCATCGTCGAAGAGGCCAGGGAAAGACGCGGCATGTACCAGCAGCGCACCATACTATTCATCGACGAGATACACCGTTTCAACAAGGCACAGCAGGACGCTATTCTGCCCTATGTAGAGGATGGGACTGTGGTGCTGGTCGGGGCGACCACGGAGAACCCGTCCTTCGAAGTGATTTCCCCACTGCTTTCGCGGTGCCGTGTGTTCACACTCGAACCCCTGCAGGATGAGCAGGTGCGGGCCATCTTGGAGCGTGCGCTTGCTGATGAAGAGAGAGGTCTGGGCAAGCTGAACGTCAGTCCTGATGATGATGCCCTTGCCTGTCTCGTCGCCATGTCCAATGGGGACGCCCGTGTGGCTCTGAATGCCCTGGAGATGGCTGCCCTGGCCACGGTGCCCGGCGAAGACGGGTACAGAAGGATCACGCTTCCCGTGGTGGAGGACGCCTTCCAGCACCGGGCGCTCCTCTACGACAAGGCAGGTGAGGAGCACTACAACCTGATATCTGCCCTGCACAAGTCCATAAGAGGCTCGGACCCGGACGCCGCCCTGTACTGGCTGGGCCGGATGCTGGAGGCGGGGGAGGACCCTCTCTACATCGCCCGGCGCCTGGTGAGGGTGGCGTCGGAGGACGTGGGCATGGCGGACCCGCAGGCCCTGACGGTGGCGGTGGCGGCCCAGCAGGCAGTCCATTTCATCGGCATGCCGGAGGGCGACCTGGCCCTGGCTGAGGCCGCGGTGTACCTGGCAACTGCCCCAAAGAGCAACACGCTGTACAGGGCTTACTTGCAGGTGAAGCAGGACGTGAGGGCCAGCGGCACGCGGCCCGTGCCGCTGCATCTGCGCAATCCCGTGACACCGCTCATGAGGGAGAGGGGCTACGGCAGCGGATACAAGTACGCGCACGACTATCCGGGCCATTTCGTGGAACAGCAGAACATGCCGGAGGGCATGGAGGGCAGGCGCTACTACCGTCCCGGAGAGCAGGGCTTCGAGGAGGAGGTCAGAGCGAGGATGGAACGATGGTGGAAAGGCAAGAAGTGAGCCAGGAGTACGTGCGCTTTCGGGGTGGCGACGTGGAGTTGGAAGGCGTGATGCATGCTCCCGACGCAGGGGAGCATCTGCCGGCAGTGGCCGTCTGCCATCCCCATCCCCTGTACGGTGGAGATATGAACAACAACGTGGTGATGGCTGTGTGCCGGGGCCTGGGGCAGGCGGGGATCGCTGCGCTGCGTTTCAACTTCCGAGGCGTAGGAGGCAGTGGCGGCTCCCACGAGGATGGCATAGGTGAGCAGGAAGATGTTCTGGGAGCGCTTGCCTGGCTGGAGAGGAGTGCCAGAATCGATTCCCAGAGGATTGGGCTGGCGGGCTACTCCTTTGGGACCAGCGTGGCCTTCCCAGTGGCGTTGCGTAGCCAGGTGGTGAGGGCGCTGGCCCTTGTCTCGCCCTTTCTGGCGGACTCCGACTGGGAGCAGATGAAGCAGTATCAGACGCCGAGGCTCTTCCTGTGTGGTTCCCAGGACTTCTTGATTTCCACGGAGCAGGTGGTGAAGCGGGCTGAGGGATTGCCTGGAGAGAGCCGGTGTGAGGTTATACCTGGGACTGACCACTTCTGGTGGGGATACGAGGGCGAGATCGCCAGCAGGGTGACAGCCTTCTTCGCGAACGTCTTGTGACTTCTACGGTGTTCCGCCTGGCAAGAGCAGCATGGGGCAGCCGGGGCGTGCCCGGCTACGACGCAACATAAAAGGCTCCGACCTGCTGTGCCCACCCCGCCGATGACATCCGGTTCAGGTCCGGCAAATGACGCTCACTCCAAGAGAGAGCGAGGCTTGTTGAAAGAAAGGAGGCCAATGACGACAGCCCGGAAAGGTAGGGAAGCAGGAGGCAATCGCCGCAGCGAGGCGTTAAAGCTGCTTTTCACTCCACTCAGGATAGGGAACATCGAGTTGAAGAACAGGATCATCATGCCGCCGATGGTGGACCGCCTGGCCATGGGGGGAACAGTCACCGAAGCGGTGAAGGACTTCTATGGCGCCCGGGCCAGGGGCGGAGTTGGCATGATAGTCCTTACGCCTGGGATCGTGGACGTGAGCATGGCGTCGGACATCCAGTTGGGGGTTTGGGAAGACAGGTTCATTCCCAAGCTGAAGGAGTTGACGGACGTAGTTCACGCGGCTGGGGCGCTGATGGGGATCGAGTTGATGCACCTGGGGAGGCAGGGCGGTGGCATAGCCGGCTATGAGTCCGTGGCGCCGTCGCCGATCCCGTGGTCACCTCATGAGGCGGTACCCAGGGAGTTGTCAACGGCGGAGGTCGAGGCCCTTGTGGAGAAGTTCGCCGACGCGTCCGTAAGAGTCAGGGAGGCGGGCTTCGATCTGGTGGAGCTGCACGCCTGCCACGGCTATTTGCTGAGCGGCTTTCTCTCTCCCCACACCAACAAGAGGACGGATAAGTACGGGGGCGATTTGCCGGGCAGGGCCAGGTTCGTGGTTGAGATCGTGAAACGCATCAAGGAGAAGGCTGGCAGGGACTTCCCCATAAGCTGCCGAATAAATGGTGCGGACTACATGCCCGGCGGTGTGAACCTGGAGATGGCCAGGGAGACTGCCCGTATGCTGGTTGAGGCGGGGGCTGACACCATCGGCGTTTCCGCGGGTGCCTACGGGTCCTACCCGGTCATCGTGCCCCCTTATGACCAGCCTAAAGGCTCCAACGTGTATCTGTCGGAGGGCGTGAAGGAAGTGGTAGCCGTTCCGGTGTCGGTGGCCGGGCGTCTCAACGACCCCTGGCTGGCGGATGAGGTGCTGGTATCGGGGAAGGCCGACATGATTGCCATAGCCAGGGGGCTGCTGGCCGATCCGGACCTGCCCAACAAGTGGTTGAATGGCAGGTTCGAGGATGTCAGGACGTGTATCGCCTGCAACGTGTGCATCGACCAGGAAGGCACAGAGCCCATAGCGTGCACCGTGAACCCGGAGGCCGGCCGGGAAAGGGAGATGGAGCTTGCACCGGCGCCGGAGGCAAAGAAGGTTATGGTAATCGGCGCCGGTCTGGCGGGACTGGAGACGGCCCGTGTTGCCGCCGCCAGGGGGCACACGGTTCACCTCTATGAGGAGGACGAGGAGGCCGGCGGGCAGTGGGTGCTGGCGGCAAGGCCGCCTCACAAGGAAGACCACCTGGTGTTTCTCCGCTACCTGGAGCGGCAGGTGGAGAAGCTGGGGACCGACTGGCATCCGGGCGAGCGGGCCACGGCCGACACGGTCAGAGCCTTGGCGCCCGACACTGTGATCGTGGCTACGGGGGGACAGTCGGCAGCGCCGCCTGTGCCAGGCATTGACACCGAGGGCGTGGTGTCTGCCTGGGATGTCCTTGGGGGCGTTGAAGTGGGGGGTCGGGTGATGGTGGTTGGGGGAGGGTCAACGGGCCTGGAGACGGCCGAGTACCTGGCCGCCAGGGGCAAGGAAGTAGTGGTGGTGGAACTGCTCAGGCGGGTGGGGGCGGACATGGGGGGGACCGTTCGGCACCATCTGATGAACCGGCTCAAGGGGTCGAAGGTACAGGTGTTCACTTCCACGGCGATCAGGCGCATCGAGCCTGGTTGCAGGGTAGTGGTCCTGCGGGGCGATGAGGAAGAGACGTGGGACGGGTTTGACGCCATCGTGCTGGCCTGCGGGGTCAAGCCAAGGAGTGAGATTGTGCCCGAGCTTCAGGAAGTGGCCCGGGAACTGTACATAATCGGTGATGCAGCGAAGGCGCGGAGAGGACTTGAGGCGATTCGGGAGGGGGCGGAGGTGGGGCGGAAGGTTTGACGGGGTTCTCAGACTATGTGTACATAAGATGTGTATAAGAAGTAAAGCCAGGGGCTAGCTTTTTGCTGGGATTTGTGGTATGATTTATCCAGAGGCTTTCCCTTGGTAGAAGAACTGGCTGCGCAATCGCAGAATGGCTACACCTCCGAGGACATCCAGGTCCTCAAGGGCCTGGAGGCTGTCCGGCGCCGCCCTGGTATGTACATCGGTGGTACAGACCAGCGGGGACTCCACCTCCTCATCCTGGAGATCGCCTACAACAGCGTTGACGAGGCCATAGCCGGGTGGGCAGAACACGTTGACGTCACGCTGCTTGGTGACGGCGTGGTCAGGGTAGTGGACGACGGACGTGGTATCCCCGTGGATATCCATCCTGACAGCGGTGTGTCGGGCCTGGAGACGGTGTTGACCATGCTCCATGCCGGTGCCAAGTTCGGTGCCGGCAGTTATCGCGCTTCGAGCGGCTTGCATGGTGTGGGCGCTTCCGTGGTAAACGCCTTGTCCAAGTGGCTCAGGGTCGAGGTCCGGCGCGACGGTCAGCTCTACTCCCAGGAATACGACCACGGAGTACCGCGAAGCGGGTTGAGAATCGAGGGCGAGTCTGAAGGCAGCGGGACCACGGTAACATTCCTTCCCGACGAACAGGTCTTTGGCAGCCTGACTTACGACTTCGACTACCTGGCCCAACGGTGTCGGGAACTGGCCTATCTGGTCCCCAAGCTTGAGGTGAACCTGCACGACGCCACCAGCGGTCGTGAGGTCACCTTCTATTTCGAAGGTGGCATAGCCAGCCTGGCCAGGTACTTGAACAAGAACAAAGAGGTCCTTCATCCCAGGCCCGTATACATGTGCAAGGAAGTCGATGGCACGGTCGTGGAAGTGGCTCTTCAGTACAACGAGGGCTATAGTGAGCTCGTTCTCACCTTCGCCAATTGCGTGAACACCGCTGATGGAGGCAGCCACCTGACGGGATTTCGCTCCGCTTTGACCCGCGTCCTCAATGACTACGTCCACAAGGCCTCCAAGAACAACCACAAGAACGGCGAGACCAGTCTGGCTGGGGAGGATGTGCGGGGTGGTCTCACCGCCGTGATCAGCGTGAAGCTGAACGAGCCTCAGTTTGAGGGCCAGGTGAAGGCCAAGCTGGGGAACCCCGAGGTTAGAGGACAGGTTGAGTCGGTGGTGGCGGAACAGTTGTCCGACTACCTGGAGCACCACCCCAACGAGGCCAAGAGGATCATCGAGAAGTGCTTCGTGGCGGCCAAGGCACGGGAGGCGGCCCGCCGGGCCAGGGAGCTGGTGTTCCGCAAAGGCCCTCTGGAATCGGGGACGCTGCCCGGGAAGCTGGCTGAGTGCGCAGACAAGGACCCGAGCCGGTGCGAGGTCTTCCTGGTGGAGGGAGACTCGGCCGGCGGCTCCGCCAAGCAGGGCCGTGACCGGAATTTCCAGGCGATACTGCCCCTCAAGGGGAAAATACTGAATGTGGAGAAGGCATCGGCTGATAAGATGCTCTCCCACGATGAGATACGTGCACTCATAACCACTCTGGGTTCCGGCATAGGAGACCAGATGGACATGTCCAGGCTGCGGTATCACAGGGTCATCATAATGACCGATGCTGACGTTGACGGTTCCCACATCAGGACTCTTTTGCTCACCTTCTTCTTCCGCAATATGGTGGACCTCATTGAGAAGGGGCACCTATACATTGCCCAGCCTCCGCTGTACCGGGTGAAGGCTGGCAAGAAGGAGCACTGGGTCTACAATGAGAAGGACAAGGAGGCGTTGCTGGACAAGCTGGAGAACAAGAAGGTCGACGTGCAGCGCTATAAGGGTCTTGGAGAGATGAGCCCGGAGCAGTTGTGGGAGACGACCATGAATCCCGAGACCAGGATCATGCTCCAAGTGGAGATAGAGGACGCCGCCAGGGCCGACGAGGTCTTCAGCACCTTGATGGGAGAGGAGGTTCCTCCCCGAAGGGCATTCATACAGGCGCATGCCAGGGACGTGAGGAACCTCGACGTCTAGGTCCTTCCGCCCAGCCTCCTTCTGACCCACCCCCCCCCAATGCCTTGCCCACACGAGTCCACCTGCTGCTGTATGGCCTTGTAGGCATACCTGGCCTCACTCTCGTCCCATCCCTGCCTATTGTGGACACCGTTGGGCGGTGGCAGAGCGGGCTGATGAAGCTGTGCAGCACCCGAAACAGCGGGGGCTGGAGACTTCGTGCTCCTTCGCTATCGATTGCGTGACCAAAATCCACCATCTATCGGCAGGGCAGGGATGACCGGGTTAGTAGCACCCTGTAGTCGGGGTCGGGGACGACCCCGACTACGGTTCTATTCGATCGACACGGTGACGGTCCCGTTCACTACCACGTAGGCCAGGATCCCAGCGATGCGCTGGTGGAAACTGGAAGTGAGTTAACCGCCCCTCCTGTTACGTTTTGGGCAGGGGAGCCCTGATCCACCATCTATCAAGGCTCCTGGAAGGGGCATTTCACCCAGTGGGTGCTGAAAGAACGCCTTTGGGTCAATCTCGTAGATGGTGGGTCAGGCGTGATGCTGGCGTTTGTCCTTCGCCAACCGCCTGACCTATAATCAGAAGCCTGCGAGCACTGCTTGGCAGCGGGAGCGCTGGAAGGCTGGAAATGGTCATGGTCTCGACCGGGGAGAAGATGTCGCACCTGAGGCGCATCGTGGCCGACCTGGGCAGTGCCGTGGTGGCCTTCTCCGGTGGTGTGGACAGCTCCTATTTGCTGTGGGCGTGTCGCGATGTGATGAAGGAGCGGGTGCTGGCTGTTACAGCGGTGTCCCCGGTCCATGCCTCGTGGGATACAGATTTCGCTGGCGAAGTGGCCCGGTCTCTCTCCGTCGAGCACATGCTGCTCCGGAGCACGGAGATGGACGACGCCGCATTCGTGGCAAATACACCTGAGCGCTGCTATCTGTGCAAGAGAGGACTGTTCACGGTACTGCGGCAGATCGCCCAAGATCGTGGACTGGGAAACGTGATTGAAGGCTCGAACGCCGATGACGCATCGGAGTTTCGCCCGGGCCGGAGGGCTGCGGAGGAGTTGGGTGTCGGCAGGCCCCTCCACAAGGTGGGGCTTACCAAGGATGAGATAAGGAGGCTTTCCAGGGAAGCCGGATTGGTGTCGTGGGGCAGGCCTTCGTCCACATGCCTGGCAACACGGTTCCCTTACGGTATGGCTATCAGCGTGGAAGCGCTCCGTATGGTGGAGAAGGGCGAGGCTTTCCTTCGTGACCTGGGAGCCCGCCAGGTGCGTCTTCGCCATCACGGTGACATCGCCAGGATCGAGGTGTCGCCTGCCGACATGCCGCTGCTGCTCCGTGATGGCAACCGCGAGCGGGTTGTCGGCTACCTCGGCGGACTTGGCTATGGGCACGTGGTGCTCGACATGGCCGGCTATCGCCCGGGCGGCGGCAATGTGTGGGGGTTGAGTCTTGAACCGTGATCAGCTTCGTGACATGCTCAACCGGGTGAGAGGTGGGACGCTGGAAGTGGAAGAGGCAATAGAGCAGCTCAGGCTGCTTCCCTATGAGGATATCGGCTTTGCCAAGATTGACCATCACCGATCGATACGGAGAGGCTTCCCCGAAGTGGTGCTGGGCCAGGGCAAGACTGTTGAACAGGTAGCCCGGATAGTGGAACGACTTGCGGCGGCTGCGGACACTGTGCTGGTCACCAAGGCCAGCCCGGAGGCGTTTGTTGCGGTGGAGAAGGCAGTCCCCGGTGCCTGCTATCATCCGTTGCCCAGGCTGATTGTGGTGGGTGGGCCGGCTGGCGCTCCTGTTGACTGCCTGGTGCTGGTGGTTGCTGCAGGAACGGCGGACGTGCCGGTTGCCGAGGAGGCAGTCATCACCGCTGAGACCATGGGTAGCCGGGTGGAGCGGATATATGACGTGGGAGTGGCTGGGCTGCACCGCCTCATGGCTTACAAAGAGCGGTTGTTCGAGGCCGACGTCATCGTTGCCGTGGCGGGGATGGAGGGTGCCTTGCCCAGTATCGTCGCCGGCATGGTTGACAGCGTGGTAGTTGCCGTGCCCACGAGTGTGGGCTATGGGGCCAGCTTCCAGGGGCTGGCGGCGCTCCTGGGCATGTTGAACACCTGTGCTCCTGGTGTGGCTGTGGTCAACATCGACAATGGTTTTGGGGCAGGCTACCTGGCCAGCATGATCGGACGACGGAGAGGCGGGAAGCGTTGAAGACGGCGTATTTCGACTGTTCCTCCGGCGTTAGCGGCGACATGATCCTGGGGGCGCTGGTGGACTTGGGCATGCCTCTGGACGACCTGCGCCGGGAGCTGGACCTGGTGGTTCACGGTCAGTACGAGATCGAGGCAAGGAGAGTGGCCAGGCAGGGAATATCCGGCATGCATGTGCAAGTGACCACTTCGGACGGGGCGATAGCCAGAACACTGGGCGATGTGCTGGGGGTGATTCGGTCGAGTGCTCTTGCCGCGGAGTTGAAGGAGCGAAGCGCGCGTATCTTCACTGCAATGGCGCAAGCCGAATCGAGGGTGCATGGGCAGGACGTGGAGGACGTGCGCCTGCATGAGGTGGGCGATTTAGATACGGTAGTGGATGTCGTGGGAAGTCTCGTCGGGATGAGATTCCTGGGCGTACAGGAGGTCCAGGCATCGCCCTTGAACCTGGGCAGTGGCTGGGTCGAGTGCCGTCATGGGTGGCTTCCTGTCCCCGCGCCCATGACCGCCGAGCTGGTGAAGGGTGTCCCTGTACATGGCACCGACGTTGAGGCGGAGTTGACCACCCCAACGGGCGCGGCGATAGTGGTGGATCTGGCCTCCCATTTCGGCTCGATGCCTCCGATGCGGGTGGAGGGGATCGGCCATGGGGCGGGCACACGGGACCTCCCGGTACCCAACCTCCTGCGGGTGTTTGTTGGTGAGGCGGTGGAAGGATGGGATGGCCTGGGGTGGGAGCGTCTCGCGGTGCTGGAAGCGAATATCGACGACATGAATCCCGAGTTCTATGACTACATCATGGAGCGCCTGCTGCAGTCAGGAGCCCTGGACGTCTTCCTGGTGCCGGTGCACATGAAGAAGAACCGTCCTGGAATAGTCCTGTCCGTGGTGGCCCGCGATGACACGGTCGGGGTGCTGCTGGACATTATGCTTCGGGAAAGCACCTCGCTGGGGGTAAGGGTCAGCGAGAGGCGGCGGTTCTGTCTGCCACGCTCTTTACGGGTCGTGAAGACCAGGTTCGGTGATTTGGGGGTGAAAGTAGCCTACAGGGACAGCGTTGCTGTCAGGTTTGTCGCCGAGTATGATGACTGTAGGGATGCTGCCAGGCGGTATGGAGTGCCCCTGGCTGAGGTCTACGCAGAGGTACAGCGCAGGTGTGACGATCTGCGCTGGGGTGAGGAGCCATGAGGATGCCTGAGGTCTCGTTTTTCGACTATCGGGAACGGCGGGATGTCCTCGAAGGAGTAGATACGCTCCTGTCCGAGTCGCGGGTTGCGGGACTTGTGCCCAGAGGGGGAAGTGTTGCTGTGAAGGTCCACTTCGGTGAACTGGGCAATGTGACCTATGTGAGGCCGACCCTGGTGCGCAAGGTCGTTGAAGTGGTGAAGCGAGTGGGTGGCAGGCCCTTCGTTACGGACACTACTGCGCTGTATCCGGGAGGCCGGGACACGGCAGGCAAGTACCTGGCGACGGCTGCCTACAACGGCTTCTCGCCGGCTACCATGGAAGCGCCGGTGGTCATTGCCGACGTCGATGGCTCTGAGGGTGTGACGCTGGACGTTCCCCGGCACGTGGACGGGTGTACTCTGCGCCAGGTGGAGGTGGCTGCTGAGCTGTCTCGGGCTGATTTCGTTCTGTTCGTGTCTCACGTCAAGGGCCATGAGATATCCGGATTCGGCGGTGCCCTCAAGAATATCGCCATGGGCTGCGTTACCAAGCGGACGAAAAGGGAGCAGCACTCGGTGAATCCATCGCTGGTAGACGAGGACAGGTGCGACGGTTGTGGTGCCTGCCTCGGGGTCTGTCCTTCTTCTGCCATCGTGATGCAGGCGGGGAAGCCAGTGAAGGACCCTGACAAGTGTATGCACTGCGACACTTGCCTGTTCGCCTGTCCTCGTGGGGCGATATACTGGGCCGCGGACAACAAGTTGACCTTCCAGGTGTACCTTGCTCATGCTGCGGCCGCGGTCATGTCCATCTTCGCTGGCCGCGCGGGCTTCCTGAACTTCGTGCAGGACGTGACGCCGTGCTGTGACTGCGCTCACCCGGCGGGGAACGCGATTGTACCTGATGTCGGCATCCTGGCTTCGCTGGACCCGGTGGCGATCGACAAAGCTTCCCTGGATCTGATTGACAGTGTTCCCGAGTCCTTGACTGTCGTTTCGGTGGGTGCCAGCGACAAGCTGGGGAAGCTGAATGGCACCGATAGCACCGTGCAGTTGAAGACTGCCCACAGGCTTGGGCTGGGGGGCCTGGAGTACAGTCTTGTCCATTCTCCGCGAGCCACCTGACTCCGGGCACGTTCCTCTCGGGTTGTTTCGGATGCGGTCTCCCGGCCTGCTCCGCGCCAACCGGGGTCTGTGCTGACGCAGGGCTTGTGTGGCAGCCGGTCCCGCAGTGTTGAGGTTTGCTGCGTGGTTGAGGCGTATGCTATTCTAGGCCGTGCAAATGGGTTGTAGGAAGGAGTGACATGAGCGACAGGCGGGAACTACTCAAGGGCAACACCGAGACCCTGCTTCTCTCTTTGCTGAGTATTCAGCCCATGTATGGGTATCAGATCATCAAGGAATTGAAGCGCAGAAGTAACGGATACTTCACGTTCCGAGAGGGGACCCTGTATCCGGCACTGCACCGGCTGGAAGCGGCCAAGCTTGTCCGGGGCAGTTGGGAGCAGTTGCCTTCGGGAAAGGAGAGAAGGTACTACCACCTTACCGAGAAGGGACTGTGCCTGTTGGAGGAGAAGGTGGCTGAATGGCGAGGCTTCTACTCGGCGGTTAACATGATCATGCAGCCCCTGATCACCTAGTGGGGGTGGGGCAGGTACTGTCAATGGGAAGCAGACGTTCCCGCGATGGGAAGGCGCGATTGAGGCTCGGCCCATCCTCGAAACAGGAAGCCCTGTTGGAGTTCCGCTGCCATTTCGAGGACCGGGTGGAGGAATTGCGGCAGGAGGGCCTCTCGCCTGAAGACGCGGCCAGCATGGCCGCCGAGTCCTTCGGCGACATGGCGACGGTCGCCGACCAGTTGAACGAGGCCCACAGCGGCAGCGATTGGCCACAGACTGTGGTTGCTGCTCTGCCTCACGTTCTCTTCTCTCTGCTTTTCGCCCTTCACCTGTGGTCGAACCTGGTATGGCTGGCCGTCATTCTTATCTGCACCTTTGGTGTGACGGCCTATGGGTGGCAGCACAACAAGCCCACCTGGTTCTTCACCTGGCTGGGGTACACGTTGATGCCCCTGCTGGTGGTCGGCTCCTTCCTGGTGAAATATGGATTGGGCCTGGGTAGTCTTGCCTCCTCCTGGTGGGTATGGCTGTTGTGCGCTCTCTATTTCCCTGTCATTCTCTGGCTGTTCATCCACATAGTGGTCCAGGTGCTGAAACGTGACTGGCTGCTGGGGTCGCTGATGGCGCTGCCCTTGCCAGCCGTGGCTGGCTGGCTGATGACGACCCAGTGGCAGGACCAGTTGGTGGGTCATGTTGGCAATGGCGTCCATGGGCTGGAGCCGTGGATAGCCCTCAGTTTCCTGACGCTGGGTGGCATGGTGGTGCTCTTCATAAGGTTCAGGCGGCGTCAGCTCAAGGTCGGGGCATTGTTGGCCTCGGGTCTGGCCGTCGTGCTGATGATAGCATGCTCCAGTGGTGGCTTTGGCCTGGGTGGTCTGCTGCTGCTATGTTTGCTCGTTGTCTTGCTCCTGATTGGTCCTGCGCTCATGGAGCATAGGCTTGTTGACCAGGATGATGAGTCCCTGGACTGCTACATCCAGGACAACCTCCACTGGTGGGCTGGTGGGGGTTAGCCGGGGGGTGCTGAAGGCAGTCTATGTGGGCTGATGCGCTTCTGATCATTGCGGCCTACCTGGTCGGATCTATCCCCGTCGTCTACCTCCTGGGTCGGGTGCGTGGCTTCGACTTGTCTCGGGAAGAGGACATGCATATCAGTCTGTGGCGGAAGGTGGGCCGGCGGGAGGGGTTCATAGGCATCTCCTGGGACGTGGCAAAGGGTGGCGTAGCCGTTGTCATTGTCCAGAGGGGCCTGGACCACGGTTGGGGGACTGCTGTTGGGGTGGGTCTGGCTATGGTTGTGGCCCGGCTGTGGCCGGTGTTCCTCAAGTTCAGGGGAGAGAAGGCCAACACAACCAGCCTCGGGGTTGAGCTGGCCCTGGGGTATCAGGCCTGGGCCTTTGTCCTGGTGCCTATAATCACCGGAGCGGTTGTCAGGACGGCGCCGCGTCTCCTGAACTCGTCCCAATCTGCCAGCGAGCGTCTCAAGTTCGGCGGACCTCCCAGCCTGAGCCTGCCGCTGGGCATGATCACAGGTTTTGCCCTGTTCCCCGTCGGCTGCTGGTACTATGAGCTCGACGGGCTGGTTGTGACCGCTGGCGCAGTCATCTTCGGCCTGCTGGTGTTCAAGCGCGTGGCCACTGGCCTCAGGGCCGATCTGAGGACGGCGAGTGACAGGAAGCGTATCCTGTTGAACCGGGCGCTTTTCGATCGCAGTCGTACCTGACCGCAGTACAGTTGCGAGTGTTGCGGCAAGTCTCGAGTCCGGCCCGGGGTCCCCATCCTCCGGTCTATGCCGGGTTCAATCCGTTCCAAAACCCCTCGGAATGGCCTATAATTGCCGTGGGATGCAGGAGGCCGGTCAACTCTCCCGCGACGTAGCAGTGCTGAAGGCGGGCTTGGGCGAGATGCCCCAACCGGTGGCTTGCCCTTGCCTGGTCGTGGTGAGCGGGCTGCCGGGAACAGGTAAGTCCTATTTCTGTCGCAGGCTGGCCGAGAGGGCTGAGGTCGTGGTCCTTGAAAGTGACAGACTGCGGAAGACACTGTTTTCTTCACCCACCTATGGCCAGGATGAGCACTTGAGGCTGTTTCCTGCGTGTCACGCCCTGGTGCGGGAGCTGCTGGCGGGTGGGGTCTCTGTGGCGTTCGATGCCACTAACCTGGAGGAACGTCACCGGGAGCCCCTGTACCACATTGCCGATCAGGTCGGGGCTGAGTTGGTCATAGTCCAGGTGTCGGCCCCGGAGGAAGTGGTACACAAACGGCTTGAGAATAGGGAGAGGGGGCTGGATTCGGACGGTGTCTCTGATGCCAGTCGCAGAGTGTATCAGGCCATGCAGTCACGCGCTGACAGGATCCGGCGCAGCCACTATGTTGTGGATACCTCCAAAGACATATCTCCCGCTCTGGACAAGGTAGTGCACAGGATAAGTCGGCCAGTCTCCAGGTGAAAGGAGATCGAGTTTGGAGATCAGGATTGTAGTTGAGGACGTGACCAGGGTTGAGGCAGACGCTCTGGTGGTGAACCTCTTTGAGGGGACGACGCAGCCGGGTGGGGCCACAGGGGCGGTGGACAGGGCGCTGGACGGAGTCATTAGCTCGCTGATCGGCCAGGGCGAGGTCAAGGGCAAGCTGGGCGAGCTCACCATGATACACACCTTCGGCAAGATACCATCGGAGCGAGTGGTAGTCTGTGGCTTGGGCAAACAGGGAGAGTTCGACGTGGACAGGGTCAGGCGCGTCACGGCGGAGGCGTGTCGGTACGTGCGCAGCAGAGGGGCCAAGATAGTGGCCACAATCACTCACGGCACCGGTGCGGGAGGGATTGGGCCCAGGGAATCCGCCCGGGCCATCGCCGAAGGGGCCGTCTTGGGCCTGTATGTTTTTCGGAGGCACATCACCAAGGAGCCTGAGACGGGTGAGGTGGAAGAACTGATCATCGTGGAGAGGGATGAGGATCGTCTTCCTGAGTTAAGGAGGGGCTCTGCCCTGGGGAAGGTGGAGGCCGAGGCGGCCAAAGTGGCCCGAGACATGGTCAATGAGCCGGCCAACGTGATGACCCCCACCAGGATGGCGGAGGTGGCTCGGGCGATGTCGGCTGACTACAATCTGGAGTGCTCTGTGCTGGGGCGGGACGAGATGAATGAGATGGGGATGGGGGCTCTGCTCGGGGTGGCGGGGGGAAGTCACGAGGAACCGAGGCTCATTGTGCTCAGCTACCGTGGGGACCCGTCTTCCGATCAAGCGCTGGGACTGGTGGGCAAAGGGATTACCTTCGACTCCGGGGGCATCTCCATCAAGCCGGCTGCAGGTATGGAGGAAATGAAGGGGGACATGGCGGGTGGGGCTGCGGTGATCGCTGCGATGCAGGCCGTGGCCGAGTTGAAGCCGAAGATCAACGTGACCGCCGTGGTGCCAGCCACTGAGAACCTGCCTGGTGGGGGAGCGCAGAGACCTGGAGATGTGGTCACGGCCATGAACGGCAAGACGATAGAGGTGGTGAATACGGATGCGGAGGGCAGGCTGATCCTGGCTGAAGCCCTGTGCTATGCTCGCCATCTCAAGCTGTCGCCGATAGTTGACATAGCCACTCTGACCGGTGCCTGCCACATCGCCCTGGGCAATGTGTGCAGCGGTGCTTTCACCAACAACCAGGACTTGCTGGACAAGGTCTTGAAGGCTGGCGGGAGTGTCGGGGAGCGGCTCTGGCAGTTGCCGATGTACGAGGAGTACAAGGAGCAGAACAAGAGCGAAGTAGCGGATATCAAGAACTCGGGCGGGAGGTACGGTGGGGCGATAACAGCAGCCCAGTTCCTGGCTGCTTTCGTGGAGGACACACCATGGGTGCACCTGGACATAGCGGGTACCTCTGACAGCGACAAGGAGAAGGGCTATGTTGTCAAAGGGGCCACCGGCGTGGGGGTCCGTACCATGGTGGACCTGGTGCTCACGCTGGCCGAGGGGTGACAGGGAGAGGGCGGTTGTGCTGGAGCAGTGTCCGCGGGAGGTGAGAAACATGGACATCAAGTGGTTGGGACATGCCTCCTTCTTGATAACTTCAGAGGACGGGGTCAGGATCGTGACTGACCCTTATTCGGTGGGTGGTGGCATCGACTACGGTCAGATACGGGAGTCGGCGGACGTGGTCACAGTCAGCCATGAGCATGCCGACCACAACAACGTTGGGGCTGTGAAGGGGAACCCGGATGTGGTGAGGGGTGTGGGTGATAGGAGAGTCAGGGGGATAGATTTCAGGGGCATCGCCAGCTACCATGACGAGGCCCGCGGCGGCCAGCGGGGGGACAACACCGTCTTCTGCTTCCCCGTGGATGGCCTTAGGCTGTGTCACCTGGGTGACCTGGGTCACGAGTTCAGCGACAGGACCGTAGATGAGATCGGTCAGGTAGACATACTCCTGGTCCCGGTGGGCGGCCTGTTCACCATCGACGCGGGGTCGGCCGCAAAGGTTTGCCAGGACTTGAGCGCCAGGGTGGTCATACCCATGCACTACAAGACCGACAAGTGCGGGTACCCGATTGCCGGGGTGGAGGACTTCCTCAAGGGCAAGCAGAATGTCCGCAGAGTGGCTGGCAGCCAGGTTGAGTTCACGCGGGAGCAGATGCCCTCATCCATGGAGATCGTGGTGCTGCATCATGCCCTGTGAGGGGACAGTGCCTGTGTCGGGCTGTCCGGGTCTGCTACTTGCAGGTTGCTGCGTGCTCTCTTGGAGGGGGCTTGAGTGCGTTTGCGTGGGCAAGGGGTGAGTACTGATGCTGCGCATATTTTCTGATTTGGAGGAGGCCAGGTCGGGGCCGCTGAGGCGGGTGCCCCTGGAGTTGCAGGAAGCCCCGGACCGCGTGAAGCAGAGGATACTCGAGACCTTTGGTGAAGAACTGACCCCGTGGCAGGTGGTGGAGAGGATAGTGCAGGACGTGCGTTCCAGGGGGGACGCTGCCGTCTTGGAGTACTGCCAGTTACTCGACGGAGCCGAGTCCGCCGGTTTGCAGGTAGAGGCTGGTGAGATTGCATCGGCGCGCCGGGAGGTGGAACCGGACCTGCTGGCTGCCCTTGAGTTGTCTGCGGAGAGAGTAAGGGCGTTTCACAGTCGCATCCAGCTCAGGAGCTGGATGGAGTTCACCGAGGGGGGCCTGGGGCAGAGGATTCGCCCGCTGCAGCGGGTGGGCCTATACGTTCCGGGTGGCACGGCGGGCTATCCCTCCACCCTGCTGATGTCGGCCATACCTGCCAGGGTGGCTGGGGTTGAAGAGGTCATCGTAACGGTGTCGGCTCCAGGGGGCGTGGTACATCCCTTGACCCTGGTGGCTGCGGATATAGCCCAGGTGGACTGTCTCTTCAAGGTCGGTGGGGCGCAGGCCATTGCTGCTATGGCTTTTGGCACGGAGACGATTCCCAGGGTGGACAAGATCTGCGGCCCGGGCAATGTGTTCACGCAGCTCGCCAAGAAGGCCGTGTACGGCGGCGTCGACATCGATGGACTGTACGGGCCAACGGAGCTGGTAATAGTCGCTGACCACACAGCCGATCCCGCCCTGTGTGCTGCTGACCTCCTGGCCCAGGCCGAGCACGATGAGATGGCATCGCCCATCCTGGTCACGGACTCCGTGTCTCTCGCGGAGCAGGTGAAGGTGGAATATGAAAGCCAGGCGGCAGCCCTGGAGCGGAAGGCCATGGTACAGGGTCATGAGCGTGGTGGCATAGTGGTGGTGGCTGGCCTGCAAGAGGCTGCTGATGTCGTTAACGAGTATGCCCCGGAGCACCTGTCGCTCCAGTTATCCGATCCATGGGTGTTCCTGGATAGCGTGCGCAGCGCGGGTGCGGTCTTTCTGGGAAAAGACTCCCCCGAGGTCCTGGGGGACTATGTGGCCGGGCCGAGCCATGTCCTGCCCACGGGTGGCACAGCTCGCTTCAACTCTCCCCTGGGAGTGGAGGACTTTCTCAAGGTCATGAGCGTTGTTGCCCTGGATGGCGAGACCTTGACCAGGATCGGGCCTGCGGCGGCTGCCATAGCCCATGCTGAGGGTCTGGAGGGCCATGCGCGGGCTGTCCGGATGAGGCTGGATGGATACCGAAGGGATTGAAGACAGACTATGGATGAAGTGGTTCAAGCTATAGGAGAGAGGAAGGTGGTGGGGGTACGTTTCAGGCGGGCGGGGAAGGTGTACTATTTCGACCCCGCCGGGCTCGATTTGAAGGTTAATGACCAGGTAGTGGTAGATACGGAGCGTGGATATAACGTCGGTCGGGTTGTCGTGTTACCGAAGCAGGTGCCGGCCGGTGAGCTGCCCGAGGCCGTGAAGTCGGTCCAGCGCAAAGCTACGGATGAGGACTTGCAGCAGGAAGAAGCAGCCAGAAGCAAGGAGCAGGAGGCTCTTTCCAAGTGCATCGAGCTGGCCGGCAAGTATGGCCTGCCTATCCAGGCTCTGGATGCCGAGAGCAACCTGGAGTGCACCTACATCACCATCTTTTTCAGTGCGGAGGGCAGGGTGGACTTCCGCCAGCTTGTCAGGGAGCTGGCCTCTTCTCTCAAGACGAAGGTGGAGCTTCGTCAGGTTGGCCCCAGGGACAAGGCCAAGCTCATGGGAGGAGTCGGTAAGTGCGGCTATCCCCTATGCTGTGCCACATTCCTGACCGAGTTCAATCCCCTGTCGATCAAGATAGCCAAGGAGCAGGGGCTATCCCTGGAGCCGGCCAAGATATCGGGTGTGTGTGGCCGTCTTCTGTGCTGCCTTGGTTACGAGAGTGAGCTGTACCGCACCATGAAGGAACTGCTGCCCTCGGTGGGTCAGCGTGTGAGTACGCCTCTTGGTGACGGTACGGTGTCTGGCACGAATGCCCTCAAGGCGACGGTTGTGGTGCAGTTGGAGAGCCAGATCACCGTGGAACTGGCTGCCGAACAGGTGAGCAGGAAGGAGTCGGGGCCGGAGGACAGGAAGCAGGGCCAGAAGCGTTCTCGTGGCTAGCCAGCCTCGGGCAGGAACTTGTGCCACTCCCGGTACGCATGCAGGTACTTGAAGGGGACTGAGAAGCTGGTGGGTGGTGGAGGGGTGGGCTGCCGCAGCAGCTTCATTCCCGCCTCGGCGGGTGTGCGTCCGGCTTTGCGCCTGTTGCACGAGTGACAGCAACTGACAACGTTGTCCCAGGTATGCTGGCCACCGCGGCTGCGCGGGACCACGTGGTCCAGGGTCAAGTCCCTCGTCTGACTGCTACAGTATTGGCACGTGTACTTGTCGCGGTGGAATATCTCGTAACGTGTCAGCTTTCTCTGGAAGCGCGGTCGCCTGATGAGGGAGTTCAGACGCACTACTGATGGGATTGGCAATGACTCGCTGATTGCGTGGACGGTTCCCAGGCCGTCCTCCACTATCTCCGCTTTGTCCTGGATGACCAGGACGATCGCCCTCCTGGCACGACAGATGTTGACCGGCTGGTAGTCCTGATTGAGAACCAGGACCGGGTTGTTTACCTTGTCCACATTGGCTCCCAGAGGGTCAGGCAGCGGGTGGGGATGGGCGATTTCTTGGCTTCCTTGCCGTCCTGTAACGCACGCTGCCTGAGCGTTGCCTCATTTTACTGAAAGGGGTTTGCGGCATGCAAGTAGCCGTTGAAGGAAGGTCAATGGTCATTGATTTCGCTGGCGGCAGGGCGTAACATTGAGGAAACCCCCCAAGGAGCGCCTATGCAGTCCAGCATGATAAGCAAGATTGAGAAAGCCAAGCGCTATGCTGAAGAGAAGAATAGGATCACGTTCACTGGCCTCAGGGCCAGTTTCGAGGGTGAACACGATACGTACGAACTGAGCTATGAGTCAGGGAAGTGGCATTGCACCTGCCAGTTCTTTGACAAATGGGGTGTGTGCAGCCACTGCATGGCGCTGCAGAGGATACTGGCTGAGATGCTCCCACCTGAAGCTGTGTCCGAACAGATCGCCGAGTAGGTCTTGCGGCTTCTCTCAGGCTGCGGTGCGGCTGTTGGTGGTCTATACGCTATTGCAGGCGCGATCTGCAGATGTGGCAATAGTAGGCCCCCGATACCTCTTTGACGCATTCCGAGCAGAACCGCTTGTGACAGCCGGCGCACTCGAAGAGGGCGGGAGACTCCGGGTGGTACCTGCACATGGTGGAGTGGCGGGTACTGGCCGGGGGCGGGCTGTCCTGGGCATAAGAGGACAGCTTGAGCATGCTTGTCATCTCGTCGACCACCTGCTCTGCTGCTTGGTCTGAGTCCAGGCTTCCCAGCACGTAGTCCTTGCCGCCTCTGACAGTGATTCTCACGTCGTTGTACCTGTAGCCTGGGTGTTCTGTCCCTCGTGAGCCTCGTGCATGCGGGGCTGCCGTTGCGCCCCTCGTCGTGCCACGGCGCGCCGCATCATACAGCCCACAGTATGTAGAAACGTCAACTGGAGATAGAATGGCATCTTCCCTACACCCCAGACGCTGTCAATTTGCCTGGGCTGGTTTCTGGGGGCGATTCCAGTTAGGAGGTCAATTGGCTGGCCAATCTGACTGTCTTCGCATCGCCGAAGCACGAGCCTTGGTGTCCATTTACGGAGACGTACCCCGCCGTGTGGTTACGGCGGGCTACTGAAAGGGGGAAGGAGAAAGGGGGAACGATACGCACGCCTCAACGAGACATCCTCTTCAGGTTCATCCATTGACACTCTTCACCATCCAAAGTGGATGCTGACCATTGTCTTTGATCCAGGCTTCACACGTTCCCGCTCGACGCAAGAGCTGGCGCAAAGGCTCATTTACTGACTACCTCTTCAACAAGAAAGGCAATGGTCTTGCTTTCATCTCTGAAGCTTACTTCGTCGTCATGAATCTCCGTCGCCGCCTCGGAGTTCGTAGTCCAGAACTTCATGGCAGCCCTATACTCCTCCACAGACTCGTACCAGTACTCAGTGATCACATCAAAATCCAGTTCTTCGGCTCCCGGCGGAACAATGACGTAGTTCCGTCTGTATCCCTTGAGGGAGGGGAAGTACTTCAGACCGAGGGGCACATGTACTTCCTCATAGTGTTTACGGAATTCCTCCATTGCCATGCCTGGCTGCCTCTTGTGCATTGAAATAGCCTTGATCATAATTAGATCACCTCCTCCTGCTATCAGGCTGACTTCCACATCGTTTGCATCAACTCAGACAATCAAAGTAAGCTTGAGTCTGCATTTATGTAATTAATCAGTCGACAAAGTACTATAGGAAACATTTTGCTTATCTGATTACAGCACAAAGTACTTCTACGATCCTATCAATGAATAACGATCAAATGCACGCTACATTCTTTCTACTCTGAACTTCCCCCAGCGAAGGGCTGAAAAACACGAACAAAACGGAGGGATCCACGAAGGAAACAAGATGCATCGATTCTGGCTACATTCACGCTAGAGGCCAGAATTTCGAAG
>Ga0180432_10001944_pt1 | contig 31738 bp, 32 predicted proteins | sample SS_ome_10_FD_132414 | JGI IMG/M metagenome (GOLD analysis project Ga0180432, IMG submission 132414) | Hypersaline lake sediment archaeal communities from the Salton Sea, California, USA - SS_1_MS_2 metaG | ecosystem: Environmental > Aquatic > Non-marine Saline and Alkaline > Hypersaline >...
AAACGTTGTATTCAAAAAGAATATGGTCTTTTAAAACAGCTCAATGAAGATTTTCCGTTTTCATTTCTGCCCAAAGTTTACGGCCGGGGCCGTGTGTCTATTGCAGGTGATGAAATTGCAATGTTTTTAGGAGAATGGTTCAAAGGATATAACGAATTCCATATTTCCCTCGATCCGGCAGATCAAAAACACAAAATTTTGGTCTGGGATGATGAGCACGGCAGCTATTTCCTTACAGACGATCAAACGAAAAACCTTTACCGACAAGCCGCCAGGATTCTGACCGGTTACTACAATGTAAATACCTTTGAGCAGATACTCTCCTGGCATCATGCGGCCGGAGATTTTGTCTTAAAATGTCAGGACAACAGGATCGATTTAAAACTCATTACTGTTAGACAGTATCGCCCCCTGTTTGAAAATGACAGGATTAATAAAGTCCCGGATGCGGAGCTGATACTGGAAGCTTTGCTGGTGTTTTTTTTAAATCTTGCAATCAGAATGCGCCTGGACCGGCTGGACGGTATCGGGGAAATCGTGTGGTCTGACGATATTGCTGTTGAGGGAACCCTAAAAGGTTTTTTCGAGGGCCTGGCATTAAAACCGCCCATTGTCTCGATTCCAGGGCCTTTAATGGATGGTTCCCGAAATCATCTTCTATCTTGCAGTCAAAAAAATTTATTTGGTTTGTCACAAGCCATGGTTGAGGCATATAACCCCCGATCTCCGGAAATTCCGGTCATTAAAAAGAATCTAAAAAGGCATGTAAAAATTTTATTCAATGCAATTAAACAAAAGCAAGAAACATAAGGCAACGCTTGAAACCTATGGCATACTCGACGGCATATACTGCATTATCAACGAGTTGCCGTATTATCATATAACTGGACCATTGACGCAGACAAAAAGAATACTTAAAAGCTTTTATGACCGTTCGGAACGAGGTTTGCAGGATCTATATCGTTGGTAATAACCTCAAACTAGGCTTAAGATTTAGTGTTAAAGTTGATTCAGATAATAAAAACTATTCAGAAACGTAAAACCATGCTTTTTTATTGACAAGGTATTAGATTAATTTTATATAGTTTTCCTTTGGAGGATTGCCTTTGTTATTTAAATGGTTAACTCATAAAAACGTAAAGAAAAAAAGTGAATCATTTTGTGAGAGGAGGTGAAGGATAAAACTCCAATAGGAGAGGGTTTTATTTAAATCGAAAGGATAGTTAAATCTAAAGATGAATGGAGGAATGAATATGGCAAAACATGAAACCCCTTTGTTGGATCAGCTGGAAACCGGTCCGTGGCCGAGTTTTGTGACCGACATTAAGCGGGAGGCTGAATCAAGGGCAAAGAATGAAAGAAACATTGAATACCAGATTCCTCAGGATTGTTGTGACGATCTTTTGGGGTGTCTTGAACTTTCCTTCAAGCACGGCCGGACTCACTGGAAACATGGCGGCATTGTGGGGGTATTCGGTTACGGAGGCGGTGTCATCGGCAGGTATTGCGATCAGCCCGAGATGTTTCCGGGCGTCGCCCATTTTCACACCATGCGTGTGTCCCAGCCTGCCGGCAAATTCTATACCACCAAATACCTTGAAGAGATCTGCGATCTCTGGGAGCGACGGGGAAGCGGCCTTACCAACATGCATGGCTCAACAGGAGATATTATCTTCCTGGGCACCACAACCCCCCAGCTTGAAGAGGTCTTCTGGGAATTGGGACATAACCTGAACCAGGATCTGGGCGGTTCCGGGTCAAACCTGAGGACACCTTCCGACTGCATCGGCTCGGCACGCTGTGAATGGTCTTGCTTTGACACCCAGCATATCTGCCATGATCTCACCAATGAATACCAGGATGAGCTTCATCGGCCGGCATTTCCCTATAAGTTTAAATTTAAATTCGACGGGTGCCCCAACTGTTGTGTTGCATCTATCGCACGGGCGGACTTGGCGTTTGTCGGCACCTGGCGTGATGATATCAAAATAGATCAGGAAGCGGTTAAGGCTTATGTGGGCGGTGAATTTCCTCCCAACGGCGGTTCCCATGCCGGACGTGACTGGGGACCATTCGACATCCAGAAAGAGGTGATCGATCTTTGTCCCACCGGCTGTATGCGATATGAAGACGGTAAGTTGGAAATAAACACTCCGGAATGTTATCGATGTATGCACTGCATCAACGTCATGCCCAGAGCATTGAGAATCGGTGATGACCGGGGCTGTTCGATATTTGCCGGAGCAAAAGCCCCGATTCTTGACGGCGCGCAAATGGGATCTCTTATCGTTCCGTTTATTAAGGTGGAAGATCCTTACGAGGAAATCAAAGAGACCGTCATCGAGCCCATCTGGGACTGGTGGATGGAAGAAGGAAAAAACCGAGAAAGACTTGGCGAGCTCATGAAGCGCCAGGGCTTCCAGAAACTGCTCGAGGTAACCGGTTTTGCACCGGATGCTCGGATGGTCCAGGAACCGCGCACCAACCCGTACATCTTCTGGAAAGAAGAAGAAGTCGAAGGCGGATTTGATCGTGATATTAACGAATTCAGAAAATACCATCAAAGATAGGGGGTAATAACTATGGCATTTATATCATCAGGTTACAATCCTGACAAACCGATGGAAAACAGAATTACCGACATCGGTCCAAGACATTATGAAGAATTTTACCCTCCGGTCATCGCGAAGAACAAGGGTAAATGGCTGTATCATGAAATTCTGGAACCCGGGGTTCTGGTCCATGTTTCCGAAACCGGCGACGAAGTGTATACCATAAGATGTGGCGGGTGCCGTCTCATGAGCGTATCCCATATTCGTGAAATCTGCGAAATCGCGGACAAGCATTGTGACGGATATGTCCGGTGGACCACGCGAAACAACATTGAATTCATGGTGGATAGCAAAGAAAAAGTAGAGCCTTTGAAGCAGGATCTTTTGAGCCGCAAGCAAGCCGGCGGCTGTTATAAATTCCCCGTCGGGGGCACCGGCGCCGGAGTTACCAACATCGTCCATACCCAGGGCTGGATCCACTGCCACACACCGGCAACAGACGCATCCGGTACGGTTAAAGCTACCCTGGATGTACTTTTTGATGATTTCACCAATATGCGCCTACCGGCCCAGCTCCGGGTCTCCATGGCCTGCTGTCTGAACATGTGCGGGGCCGTCCATTGCTCGGATATCGCCATTTTAGGCTATCACCGCAAGCCACCCATGCTGGATCACGAATATCTGGACAAAATGTGCGAAATTCCGCTGGCCATCGCTGCCTGTCCCACCGCGGCCATCAAACCGGCCAAGGTTACACTGCCGGATGGAAAAGAGGTAAAAAGTGTTGCCGTTAACGAGCCCAGGTGTATGTTCTGCGGCAACTGCTACACCATGTGTCCCTCCATGCCGCTGGCAGATGATGTGGGCGACGGTATCGTGCTCATGGCAGGCGGCAAGGTATCCAACCGGATCAGCGCTCCCAAGTTCTCCAAGGTTGTTGTGGCTTTTCTGCCCAACGAAATGCCGCGCTGGCCTCAGATGACAGACTGTATCAAGAAAATGGTTGAAGCCTATGCGGCGGATGCCAACAAGTATGAACGTCTGGGCGAATGGGCGGAAAGGATCGGGTGGGAAAGATTTTTTGAGAAATGTGAACTCGAGTTCACCCATCATCTGATCGATGATTTCCGTGATCCGGCCTATTTTACCTGGCGTCAGACAACGAACTTTAAGTTCTAAATCCAATAAAAACCCGCAGGGGGCACATCACGTGTCCCCTGCACTAAAAAAGACGAGGCTAAATCATGGATCAAGCGGAAGCAACTGAAAAAATCGTAACAGCTTTAAAAAAGAAAAAAGGCAAAACCAAATTTTATTTTAACGATTTGGCTAAAATACTCGGTGAAAAACCGAGAGTTGCCAAAAAGCTGATTAATAAAATGATTGAGGAAGAAGTTCTGGAATATTGGTCCAGCGGGAGTACGTCGCTGTATGGGCTCAAGGGGGCCGGTAAGCAGGCTCATACCGAACACGAAGATTAAAACAGAAATCTTCTGTATTAAAAAGGTTGATCCGAAACCTATTTTAATTTGATAACCTCCTTTGCAGCAGGAACCTATGGATTTCCCCAGAATTTTAATTTCAGCCCTGCGGGGAGGATCGGGTAAGACCATACTGTCGATCGGGATTACTGGCGCATGGAAATCGTTCGGCAAACAGATCACACCTTTTAAAAAAGGTCCTGATTATATTGATGCGGGCTGGCTTGCCCTTGCGGCCGGCCGGCCCTGCTACAATCTCGACACCTTCTTGACTCAAAAAGAGCATATCCTCCAATCTTTTTTCCTACATTCCATAAAACGCGATATCTCGGTTATAGAGGGGAACCGGGGGCTTTATGACGGGATAGATATCCAAGGAAGCACCAGTACCGCGGAACTGGCAAAACTCCTGCAAACGCCGGTGGTTCTTTGCATCGATTGTACAAAATCAACCCGAACCATGGCTGCGGCCGTTCTTGGATGTATGACATTCGATCCGGATACCCAGATTAAAGGGGTTATTTTAAATCGTGTGGCCGGACCCAGGCATGAAAAAGTCCTCCGAAAAAATATTGAACACCACTGTGATATTCCCGTACTCGGTGCGGTTCCAAAACTCGACTGGCAGAATTTTCCTGAGCGGCATATGGGTCTGTTACCCACACCGGAACACGGCTGGGCAAAGGATTCCATCCAAGCCGCATCTCAAATAGCCGGCCAATATCTTGATCTTGAAGCCTTGGCCGCGGTGGCCGGTGATGCCGGACCACTCCCTGTTTCAGCCGCTCTTCAAGAAAACATTCTTGCTGAATCGGAATCTTTACTTGATTCCGACCCCAAGCTACGGCCCAGAATCGGTATTATCAAGGACTCGGCCTTTCAATTTTACTATCCGGAAAATATTGAAGCCCTTGAAGCGGCAGGTGCAGAAACCATAGTTATAAGCCCTCTGGCCAGCGATACGATTCCATCCATAGATGCTCTTTACATCGGCGGCGGATTTCCTGAAACCCATGCCCAACAACTGGCCCGGAACGTAACATTCAGAGAACAATTAAAGTCTTTGGCAAAACACGGCCTTCCCATATACGCTGAATGCGGCGGTTTAATGTACCTGGGAGAAGAACTGGTTCTGGATGAAACGTCATTTCCCATGGCCGGGGTGCTGCCGGTTGTTTTTGGGTTTTCAAAGAAGCCTCAAGGACACGGATACACGGTGGTTACCGTGGAACAACCCAATCCGTATTTTAAGGTCGGCACCCAACTTAAAGGGCATGAGTTTCACTATTCGCGGGTTGTAAAATGGCGGGGGACGGACAAAGATCTGGCGTTTAACATGAAAAGAGGCGCCGGTTTTATTCATAATCGTGACGGCGTCTGTTATAAAAACGTTCTGGCAACCTATACCCACATACATGCTCTGGGCACGCCTTCCTGGGCCAAAGCCATGGTTCGTAATGCGATTGCCTACAAAAAACAAAAAAAATAGGGCAATCATCTGATAACCGACGATCACCCTTATTTTTAATATGCCTAGATAATAGAATTTTCGAAACGTTTATTTTTTCTTCTCGGGATGGCACTGTTTGCACGTTACAGGAGCCGCACCCGGATCTTTGGATTTTAACTTCTTGCTTTTGTTGAATTTCTTGTGGCAGCTTTTACAATTATCGTGAATGGCATTGGCGTGGTATTCGCGTTTTTGTTCCTTTGACAGCCCCTTGGCTTCCTTACCTTTTATATATCCGGGTTTTTTGTGGCATTCGATACATTTCTGCACCTCGTCACATTCTTTGAGGTTGGTCAGCGGTTTATTGTCCTTGTCGTGATGACACTCTCCACATCCGTTTTTGTAAAGGTCGGGATTTTGTTCAACGTAATCCTTTGAGTGCTTCAGGTGAGTAAATGTGACGATGGCCTTGGTATGTTTGGCATACGCCTTGGTTTCCATCTTAATTTCATCTTTTACCTCGGTTCCGGCATAAATTCCGGCAACAACAAACAGCGTAGCCATGATAACCACTACCGATGTTACAAGATACCTTTTATTCATAAACACCTTTAACCTCCTTTAAGTTTAAAAATGTAATTAAGAGACGAGAAGTTATCTATCAACCCGATTCAACTCTGTCAACGATAAAAATCAGGGTAAACCCTTTTGAATCCCAATACAGGGCGAACGCTTCACGACGGCGTGTATCTCTTTCCAACCGGCTGAAACGCGTGCTAAAGCCCTTCAAACAGTCAGTCGGTTTCCAAGAGAAACACCCCGTCGCTACGCTAAATCTTAGTCAAATGCGTTTACCCGGGGATAAAAAGAAATCTTTAAAAAACATTCTCCTAAACCGAGCGTTCAAATTTTAAAAGAGGATTAAATATCTTTTATTTTTAACGAACTAAATTGTTTTATATTTTTAAAATTTGTAACCCTGTGGGATTGCCGATCTTACCGCATCTACTGCGTCAGATGCCGTCCCGCATAGTTGACTATAGCGGAACGTCATTTTCCTTGTATCTGCGGCAACCTCGACAATCACTCAATTTAGGATTCTTTTTTACAGGATTGAAATGGTACTATTTTATTATTCTATTTTTTATCGTTATTATTATCCTCTTCAAAATTCTTTTTTCCGAAAATTCTGGCGCCGACAATACTTACTTCGTAAAGCAATATCAAGGGCAACGCCATCATGACCTGGGTCACAACATCCGGAGGCGTAAAGATAGCGGCACCGATAAAGAATAACAGAAGCGCATACTTTCTGTTTTTCTTTAAAAAGCTTACGGAAACCATTCCGAGTCTGGCAAGGAAGGTAATAATTAAAGGAAGTTCAAAAACAATTCCAAAAGCAAATAACAATTTTGAGGCAAAGCTTAAATACTCCCGCATAGAGGGAAGCGGTCGTATTATTTCGGAGGCAAATCCTAAAAAAAACTTAAAACCATATGGAAATACTATAAAATATCCGAAAAATGCACCGCCGACAAAGAAAAAAGTGGATAGAAAAATAACAGGGATCAAATGTCGTTTTTCTTTTTCATAAAGTCCGGGTGCAACAAACATCCAGAACTGATAAAAGATTACGGGAGTCGCCAGAATAATGCCGGAAAGGAATGCCACTTTTAAGTAAGTAAAGAACGCTTCGGGAAGACCGGTGAAAATAAGCTTATCGCCGGTTTGCATGACGCTAATCAGGGGACGAGTTAATATTTGAAACAATTTTTCTTTAAAGCCGTATGACAAAACAAAACCAATACCCACGGCTATGAAACAGACAATTAGACGCTTTCTGAGTTCTTCGAGGTGTTCGGTAAAAGGAATTTTTTCTTGTTCATCCATCACTTAATGGACTTTCCGAATTTTTATTTTCTTTTTCTTTTTTTGCTTCGTCTATATCAGCAGAAAGGTTTTGATCTTCGGATTTCGAATCGATTTTTAGATCTACAGCCTCCTTAATTCCTTTGCCCATATCATCAAAGGTTGATTTAACTTCTTTTAGTTCATCTTCGATTTCCAGAGAATCTTTTAATTCGGATGTGGCTCGTCTAAACTCGGCAAAAGCCCGTCCCAGAGATTTTGCGAGATCCGGAAGTTTTTTAGGCCCGATCACAATCAGTGCAATTGCCAGAATCAATAGCATTTCCGGCATGCCGATGCCGAACATATTTAACTCCTGTGATGTAGAAAAAAGTTACTAGTGTCCATCCATAAACGGCATTTTTCGGCCCCCGGCGGCGTTCTCGCTCGTTTTCAATCCTCGACATAACGCGCTATGCCTGTCGGAGATCCCGTGATGTTTTCGAGGCGGTTGAAAACTCGTTCGGGCCTTACCGGAAACCAAAATCTACCATTTCTGGATGGACACTAACTAAAATTAATGGATTTCAATATCTAATGGTTTTATAAAAAAGAGTCAAGAATAACTCAATTGGACAAACCTGGAAAGTGACTAAAATTTGAAGTGAACTAAAATGAGCTAAAGTTAACCCGCCACAGACCTTTGGCGGATTAATGTGTGTGCCTTTGGCACTATCAATTTAAATAAAAACTGATTTGTGCTGAAAGCGCTTTCCTTTACTTTAGGCATTTTAGATCACTTTAGATCACTTCACACTTTTTTAAGTGATTAATTTTATATATAAAATGCATAAAATTCCCAACTAAAATAATAAAAACTATTCGAGTACATCCGGTTTCAAGACAAGAAAATAGAGTGTACCGTGGTGTTGCATATGACCGGCGGCTATTTCCGCGTATGTTCCATTACCCCAGAACAGATCCGCCCGCCCGGGGCCATTGATTGTCCCGCCGGTATCCTGATTCAGTACAAATCGAGAAAAGTCCGACCATTTATGAATTTTCCCGCTACCATTTAATAAGGGCTTGACAGTTTTGATAAAACCCAGACCGGCCCGAGGGAACAGACGCCTGTCCAAAGCGATCGATCGGCCCGGCGTCAATTTAACCTCTAGGGAGCCCATGGGACCGTCTTTTTCAATTTTAAAAAATACATAACTTGGATTATGGTTTAAAACGGTATCAACCTCTTCAGGATGGTTGTTCAAATACGCACGAATTTTTTGCATAGACATTTCCTCGCGAGGTATTTTACCGGTGTCAATAAGCAGCTTGCCGATGCTCCGATAGGGTCGGCCGTTTGTGGCATGATAATGAACGTGAAGGATGTCGTCGTTATTCAGATAAATTTTGCCGGAACCCTGGATGTGCAAAAAAAACAAGTCAATGCGGTCTTTAAGCCAGGCAATTTCTCTGGTCTTACCCTGAAGAGATCCCTTATATTCAATGTCCTTTCGGTCGTAATAGGGCACAACCGTTTGGTCGGTGTACCTACCGGTGATTTGTTTTCCCTTAAATTCCGGTAGAAACAAAGAAAGATTAATTGTCGTCAAATCGCTGGGTCGGGCATAAATGGGGAACCGGTACTCGGTCGTTTTTTCCAGACTTCCTTCCAAAGAAGGTTCGTAGTATCCTGTAAAAAAAACCTGTCCCGGATTGCTGCTGCCCAGAGACCGGTAAACCAAGTAATTTGAATGAATGTATTTTTTAAGATCCTGTATTGACGGTTTGGTTTGAATAAAATCCAGAAAATGCTCCATAGATCTTATCATGTGGGCGGCATCAAAAAGGTCTTCTCCAAACCTGAAGTTTCTGTCAGCCGGGACTTTATTGAAATACACAAGACTTTGCAGGATGCCATGCTCCAAACCGTCATAGAGTATATCATCAGAAAACTCAGGATATTCTGACGAATCTATTCGTACAAGACCACTTTCCATGACCTTGGGTGGTCCTTTTTTAAATAACGCGCATCCAGCGAAAAAGAAAGCTAATAAAACGGATAAGAGAATAAATGAGATGTTTCTTTTAGTAATCAAAGGATTCATTTAAAACGGTCTCGTAAAAAGTCAGATTTTGATGGCAAAGTAAAAAGCTCCAAATTCCCCCGAACAATTTTCTCGGGATAAAAAGGCGCGCAAATTCCTAAAAATGAGACGTACTTTTAGTACGTTGCAGTGACGAGGAATGCAACGCAACGCAGAAGTTGGACTTTTTACGAAGCCATCATTTATAATTTAGATGAAAACATGTGTATTAAAAAGAATAAGATGCCGATACAAAACAACAAGAGATATAAAGGCATGGTAACAATATAATTCACTGCTTTTTGAACGCTGACCCAGGACAGACTATTGATCCAGTCAAAGTGTCCCTGGCCAAACACACTAACAAGACTTAAGTTTTTGAAAACCATTGTTTCTGCCGTGCCTGTTAATGAGGATATGGTTTGAAAAAGTAGTACCACTCCACTGGAGACCCATGAAATTAGACCGATGATAGTATATTTTGACATCACTCACCTCTTCAATTATTGATCGCTAAATCCCAACCCGGACAAGCCGGAACCAAGAAATATTTGCCACCAAGTCACAAAGACACAAAGGATTTTATTTTGTTGTTCTTTTTTGTGTCTTGGTGCCTTTGTGGCAAGAAGAAAAAAGTTTTGCCACAAAAAGCACAAAATTTACAACCAAGAAACTAACCCCCATTTTTTACAAACAAACCGCTTTTTCCCCCTGATTTTTCAAGAAGGCATATATCAGAGATGGTCATTGCACGATCATAGGACTTGCACATATCATATAGGGTCAGCCCGGCTAAAGTAACTGCTGTCAGAGCTTCCATTTCAACACCGGTCTGATCCATAGCGCGAACAGTCGCTTGGATTCTGATGGAGTTTTTCCCTTTATCCGGGAAAAAATCAATGGCAATATGGTTTATGTTTAGCGGGTGGCACATGGGAATAAGATCCGAAGTCTTTTTTGCGGCCATGATACCGGCGATTCTTGCCGTCTCAAGGACATTCCCTTTTTTTGTAGTCTGATTGACTATCTTTTCAAATGGTTCCCGACTCATGGAAACAACTCCCTGGGCCATGGCAACCCTCAATGTGGGTTTCTTATCCGATACATCCACCATCCGAACCCGTCCTTTTTTGTCTATGTGGGTGAATTCTTTCATAACTCACTTCATTTCCAATGGATCCAGTAAGGATTTTTTTCTGTTATCTATATGAAACTTCTTATTTAAAAGGACAATGTTTTTTGAAGCCATTTCTTAAATACAATATCCTGAATCATATAAATTTCACTTTTTACAATAATCTCTTTTTTCATGAGACTTGACAAGGCTTTTGTAACCAAAGAGCCGGTTTTTAAGTTAACGGATTTTAACGAATCTGTATTAAAAAGGTTCGCCCCGTTCTTCAGCAGAATCAACTTCAAGGTTTTTTTTTGGTTAATACTCAAGGTTTCCCATAATACTGAATATTCTATATTCCTCTTTTCTATAATCGTATTTTCTATTCTATCAATTATTTCTAGGCAAAATCCTTTTTCTTCCGGTTCATCCCAGAGGTGAAACAGAAAGTTCTGGATATACATGGGATGGTTTTCAAATCTTGCTACAATATCTTCTATGATTTCAGCAGGGAATTGAACATTCTTCCGATCGAATAGATTCTGAACCCAGGGGACATAATGTTTGGTTTCAATTTTATCCAAAGGAAAACTCTCTGCCAGTTTATAAAATGCACGATTATTTGCGCTAAACATTTCTGTCATCAGGTGTTGCTGACTACCTGAAAAAATATAACATATATTTGAGTGCTGTTGGATAAACGAGCGTAATCTTTTTTCAAAGCCCTCTTCAGTATAACTCGCAATTTCTTGGAATTCATCAAACGCAATAACCAGTTTGCGTTTTTGTGAATATTTCGAAAGAATATTCATCAATTCTTCCAGAAGTATTTTTTCATTAACTGCCTCGAATGACGGTGAAATTGAGGTACTTCCTGTTGACGAATCGATACTTAAATTCAGACGAATATTCTTTAAAACTTTACTGACAGACTTAAGAAGTTTTTCAAAATTTGATTCAAGTTGATTTAAGCCATGAAAGATTCTGGTAATAAAATCTTTTTCAGATATTGTTCCATATAACTCGACATGCATAGTGCCAATATCAAGCTCTTTTTCCTTGATGTTACGGAAAACTTGTCGAATTAAAGAGCTTTTTCCGTATCTTCTATGAGAAAATAAAAGTACATTTTGAGATCCTTTTATATACTTAAGTAGTTCAGATAGTTCTCTTTTACGGTTGCAAAAAGAATCTCCGGTAACATAGTTGCTAAAGGCAAATGGATTTCGCATATTTTACCTCATGGATTAATGTGGTTGGTGTATTTTATAGTACACCTCTTATATTAAACCCTTCGGTGTATTATTTAATACATATTATATGTAATGTCAAGCACTGAAAAAAGATCCGGTATCCATGAGGGTTATATTGTCTTAAATGTGCTCTGTGTTCGTAAAAAGGTTGGATTCTTATTAAATTCAGACACTTTTTTTATAAATCAAACAATTTGAGTTGTTTGTCGTTTTCTTTTTTCTTCTTTTTCTTATCTTCAGCAATCTTACGGTTGATCTCTGCGCGCCTTGCCTTTTTCTCTGCGGCTTTACGCTCTTTAAGGCGCTGTTGTTCGACCATGAATTTTTCCAATTCCTTTGTCTCTTCCTCGTCGGCCAATTCATAAACAATATCAAGCCCCGACAACATGCTTTTGGGAATTACCAACCCATTGGGCACCTCAATCAGGGTCAGAGCATCAGAAATCTCCGGGCTGCATAAGCCTTCAGCTCCCAGTACGAGATTACAGGCCTTTTCAATCTGGGTAGCTTTATTGCCGACCGTGGATTTCTTGGTGCCAAAAAAATCACAAACAGTGTCCGCCGAAAGGAAAAACTCGTTTTCCGGGTCAAACAGGAAGTTAAGCCGGGCAATCACATAAATTATTGAGGCAGCCCATATTTCTTTTTTGCCACGGGTAATGGAAAGCTTCCGCTTTCGTCCAAGCATATGGCAAAGCTCAAGGGCATAGCCGTAAAGTTCGTCATCCAAGTGTTCTTCGCAAAAGGCCAGCACCAGATCCTTGATCTCATTCAATCGTTCGGTTTTTTCAACATGCGTCATGGTTATCCTTTTTTATACGAATTAAATAGGGATTATTTTCAGAATGTGACTTTTTCGGCCTTTTGTTTTTACAAAGCTTTTTTATGTCCATGAGCGTTTTAGTGTAATTTTCATTTCCCAAGAGTAGGTTAAGTATACAAGTCATTTTAAAAATTCGGAATTTTTCAATAGATTCGAATCCGTTACAACGGCTTTTACTTCCCGGCGGAATGCACTGAACCTGTTGTATTTTTCATTATAGTATTTATGCAGTATTTTGGCAGCCTTGTTTTTTTGTCCCATGGCCGTATAAGCCTCGGCAAGAGAGCCAAGCACCTGCGCAGCCCTTGCGTAGGCGCGCCGGTGTTTGTTGCTAACAATGTGTTCAATCCGGCTTTTTCCGATTCTATTAGCCCATTTAAAATATTCGGTTTTATTGGCTTCTGCAATTTTTTTTTGCTTTAAGCCGCTGATGATCTCTTCATAAAAAGAGGCGGCCTTTTCGTCAGCAACTGAAAATCTTTCGGAATAAACACATCGTTGGTTTGCATATCCTTTTAAAAGAGTTTTGATGGTATCCGCTTTTTCGGAATGATCGGAAAGAACCGATAAAACGGACCCGAAAACAACTCCGGCATTGCTATGATATGACCAGCCCACGCTTTTTTCTTTCTTGGCCATGTCAAATGCATCGTGCAGTTGGCCTGCCATCAAAAGGGCCTTGACATATAAAGTTTTTTGATCGCCATTCATTGTTTTTTGGGATTTGAAATGATTTATCACCTTACCGAATTCCTTGTCCCTTTCATCCTGTTTAATGGCTTCCCTCACAAGATCAAGCAGGTTTTGATCATTCACTTTGGAAAAGAATCTTTCCCGCCTGCCCATCAACAAAACTTTAGTATCATTTAGTTTTCCAGCCGCATCGATAATAAATTCGGAAACACGTTCCCTGAACCTGCCTTGTTTTAATGCTTTCAGGCCTTCTGTGCCTACTTTAACGATACCTTTCTGATCATTTTCCCCTTTTAGAATGTTAAGCCAGAATAAGTAGCCCTGGGGTTGCTTGTTTTTCCATTTTTTCGCCAGCCTTGACATCCCGTCAATCCCTTCAAGGCGGTTAACCGTTTCCAAAAGCAAAACCGCCGCCCGGCCTTTTGTTTGTTTTGTTGCTAAGACGTTTTTCCAGGCCGGCAAAAACGATTCCATATCGGCCATTTCATCCGGCCTTGCATCAATAACATCCTGAAGCAGGGGGTAGTTTTCATCATATTCATTCTCATCATAAGGAACAGATACGTCGATTTCCATAGCTGTGGTAAATTCATGCAGCCTTTTGTCCATATTAGAAGTTTCATAGACGCAACGGCAGTATCTGGCCCTGGCTTCTCTGATATCGATTTCATGCCCGAGTGAAAAATAAGTATTTTGTTTGACGTAACTGATCAATGTGAACAAAGCGTTATACACTTTCCGTGCATCTTCAAGTCTGTCATCCATAAACAGATCTTCGGCAGCCTCAAAGAACGATTCCAGCTCGTTTAGCTGGTCCTCACTGATATAATCAGGTTCTTCGTCATAATAGTTATCATGTCCCCAGTCATCAGGATCATCCCAGTAACTGCCATCCTCAATGGCGTCGATTCTCTCTTCAATGTTTTCCTTGAGCGCTTCAATATCGTCAAGGATCTGCTCAAGCGGCTCTACCTCAGATACCGGTGCCGGTTTTCGACCCGGAAGGCATGATTCGATTTTTTCCAAAAATTGGACTCTGGCCGAGGTTGGAACATCTTTTGCGAGGCTGATAATTACACCTGTTAGCTCTTCAGTCGAAAGGGCACTACAATGTTGGGCAATTTTATCCAGATAAGGTTTCAGGGCTATTTTGGTTTTTTTCATGACTACGTTCACCTTTTTCATCACACTTCCATCTGTTATATGGTAGTGAAAATTTAAATGAAATTATTTAAAAGGACATTATTGCAACACCTATAACATTTGGAAAATAATATCTCAATGTTTTACAATATGGATACAATTGTGATATCGGACTTCGTAGTGGTCTCTGGATGGCAAAGGAGTTGATATAATAAAAAACGGGCCGGTACCAGTAATAGCAGCATTTCCTGCTCCTATATGCAATTATTGTTATGGCAAAGATAAAATCAAAAAACAGGAAAGCCAAACGCAAAGCCAAGCTCAATAAACGGCGAAACAAACTGACGGCCGATATCCAAAAGGAACGGGCCGAATATTTTTTTCATGAAGCGCTCTGGTATTGGGATCAGATTGACCTTGAAAAAGCATTGACACTTTTAATGAAAGCTTTGTGGTATGATCCGAGAAAACAGGATATTCTTGAGGCCATGGTGGACCTTGGCTTTGAACTGGAGCGGCAGGACGTTATGCTCAAAGGGCTTTTAAGCCTTTACAATATCGGAAAGATCAAAGATGAACGGCTAATTATATTATGTGAATTTCTGGCAAAGGACAAGCAATACGAACTGGCACTCGAGATTTCCGAACAGGTATTGGATCTGCTCCCTGAAATGAAAATCCGCAATAAACGTAAGAAACGATCCTCCATTATTAACCTTCAGCAGTACTGCCGCTGGCAACTTGAATTTTCACAAAAGCCCAAACGTTCCCGCGTGGTCCCTCCCCATAAGCCCCCATCTAAAAATTTCGTAAAACCCGCAAAGCCGCCGTCCAAAAATAAACCTTTAAAAAAATCGTCAGCCAAGGCGCCGCTTCCACAAATACCGATTTCCATTGAAGTGGAGACCGCCTCGTTTACACACCCTTTTTCCCGGGGGCATTTAACGTCTAATGAAAATTATAACCTAACTCTTGAAGGCTATCAAATCCGATTCAAGGAATCTTTTGAAAACCTTATTTGCCTGGTAAATTTACAAGGTGTTCGTTCTCTATGGTATCAGGAAGAAACCGCCCGTAAGGTATTAAAACGTTTTCGGGGACGCGCCCTGCTGTCAGACGAAGTGGGGCTCGGCAAAACCATTGAAGCGTCCATCGTACTCAAAGAATACATTCAACGGGGAATGGTGAAAAGTGCCCTGATTTTAACCCCCACTTCTCTTGTAAGCCAATGGAAAGAAGAGTTGCGGGAAAAATTCGGGCTTGATTTCCCGTCCACCGATGATCCGGATTGCCGCTCACAAAGGGATGGATTCTGGCAGAAGCCTTTTGTTCTGGCTTCCATTAACCTTGCAAAATCAAGGAAAAACTTTTCCCAGGTCACCGAACGGGAATATGACATGGTTATCGTTGATGAGGCCCATCACCTGAAAAACCGGAGTACGCTCAACTGGAAGCTGGTCAACGCATTAAAAAAGCGCTTTTTGTTGCTGCTGACGGCCACACCGGTGGAAAACAATCTGATGGAGCTTTATAATCTAATCACCTTGCTGAAACCGGGCCAGTTAAAAACATCTTCTGAATTTCGAAAGGAATTCATGACACAGGGTGATCCCACCGATCCCCAAAATCGCCGCCGGCTCAAAACACTTCTGGGAGAAGTTATGATCCGCAACACTCGTGCGCTGGCTAACCTCGGGCTGCCGCCGCGTTTTGCCCATACCATACGAGTAGACCCGAGCAGGAGTGAAAAAGAACTTTACGAGAGAATCACCGGACTGGTCCAAGATGTCAGTGCCACGGATGGCACCGGCCGCAAGCTGCTACTCAAAAACCTGCTGGCCAAAGCCGGATCATCCCCCTACGCGGTGAATACGACTCTCTCGCGCATGCTCAGTAAAAAAGATTTGTTGCTAGATCATCAAAAAAAGATTCAGGCCATAAACAACCTGTGTCGTTCCATGAATGATACTCGCAAAAGCCGAATGCTGCTGGAACTGATACGATCGTCTTCGGAGAAAATAATCATCTTTGTCAAATACTTGGGCACCCTGGAACACTTGTCGGATTTTTTGTCATGGAATAAAATTCCCCATGCTCTGTTTCACGGTGGTCTTAACAATCGCAGCAAGGATGAGCAAATAAACAGATTCAAGGAAGAAGCAAATATTTTGCTGACGACGGAAATTGGCGGAGAAGGTCGAAATCTCCAGTTCTGCCATCAGATGATCAACTACGATCTTCCATGGAATCCCATGAAGATTGAGCAGCGTATCGGCCGCATTCATCGGATCGGACAAGACAAGGAAGTTACTATTTATAACCTGTGTGCCGCAGGCAGTGCCGAGGATTATATTCTCGAAGTACTTGACAAAAAAATTAATATGTTTGAGCTGGTCATCGGCGAAATAGACATGATTCTAGGTCGTGTCCGGGGTGAGAAAGAATTTTCAGATATGGTCTATGACATCTGGATTCAATCGGTTTCCGAAGCACAACGGAAAAAAGGATTCGATCAACTGGCCACCCGGTTGAAGCGCGGCAAAGCTGGTTATGAAAAAACCAAAGCGTTAGATGAGAAGCTGTTTGGAGAAAATTATGAGCTTTGATTCAGATCCATCCTTGGTGCATTTTATCTATCGATTCCTTGAGAATCGTGGCGCGGTAATAGAAAAAAGCACCAAAGGTTTTGATGCACTTTTGCCCGATCATCTCTCAAAACTGCTTCAAGTGCCTGAGATCATTAGAATCGATACAGATCCAAATTCGGAATCTGTCTGGTCCGCCAATTTTGGTTCACCGTTGCTGGAAAAAATGGTGAATGCGGCTTGCGAAACAGTACCATTTGTTGAATGCTATCTTCAATTTGATTACATTAAAAGCCAGGGATTTGACAGGCTGATCCGGAATCAGTTTGCCTTTCACGGATCAGTAGGTAAGGTTGAAAGCGTTGCAGAGGTGCGGACCGAATATTTGCTTTTGACCTGTAAATATCTGGCCCAGAGCGATGAACAAAAGGAAGGTCTTATCAGACTGATGTTCAATCTTGAAACCGGTGCCCGGATTGCGGACATGGAGCAGAATATAGGACTGGCCGTGGGCAAGTTTCAAACAGAAACAAAACCGGTTAACTGGCAAGATGAAAAGATTAAGAAAATGATAAAATGGGTTGAATGCCACGCAAAGGAGGAACTGGGTAAAGAAATCACTTCGTTTGAGGACAGCATGAATCGAAGGCTTCGACGCGATGTGGCCAGCCTGGAAGAATATTATACCGATCTGGAACAGGAAATGGCCGCAAGCTTTGAAAGACCGGGACTCTCCTCTCAACTGATCCAGGAACGCCAAGAAAAAATAAGCTTGCTTCCGAACGAACTGGCCCGGAAAACCGACGATTTGTTTAAAAAATACAGCATACGAGTCAAAATAAAACTTTGCAGCGCCATGCTCATGCGCACCCCGGCCGTCAAAGTTTTGTATCGGATATCTGTGGGCAAAAAGCAGCAACGCCTTTCCATGATCTACAATCCGGCCAACAAATCCATGGACCCTCTGGTATGCCAAGGCTGCGGCCTCAGCACCTTGAGTGTTCATTTTTGCCGTCACCTCCACCTGCTGTGCCCGATATGTAGCGCTGAATGTCCTGTGTGTAAGAGATGATTAAATAACCGGCAAATCGCTGGTAGTGATGTCACCGACAAGCTCATGCGGGATATCATCAGGGAGGCTGAACAAATCGACAATAACCTTGTATGCACTGTGTTCCTTAAAGTGCCCCAAAAGCATAAGAGAACAGATGTGATCATAAAAATCATTATGTTCGATGTATTCGGCGGGGTTAGAAAGGAGTCTGTTCAGGATATCAATAAGGGATTGCGTTATCTCCCCATTCCGTTCAATGGCGGCCTCAATAAGCTCATTTTTGTAAACACCGTCATAGATCTTAATACCGTTTAATATTTCAAATATTCGATCGTTCATTGCTGTTATCCTAACGTTTCTGTAAAATATGCTTCATCCCAGATTTCAGTGTCGTTATCAAGCTTATCTCTGATCATGGGGAATTTTTCCAATATAGCCTCGTTGGAAAATCGTTTAATTCTGTGGACGATTTCCTCTATGGACAGCTCACCATCCGATTCTACATATAAGTGAATATGATCCGGTGCCAGATAAAGCAGGTTCACAAAACCTCCAGCCTGTTCGCTGCACCTCAGGAAGGTATCACTAACAAAATCAAAGAAGTTATTGGCGGGACTAAAAACAGATCTTCTGAGGGACACATTCCAGGCAAAATGGTATTTGAGTTGAACGTATATTCCATCCTGGTCGCGAGCCAATTTCTGCAAAGCTAAAGCCCTTTCATATTTGATCTTGTCAGAATTGAGTCGTTCCAAGAAGATCTTTTCTTTAATTCCTCTCGCAAAACTATCATCACTTGCAAACTTTTCGTTTTTTGATGGGCCTACAAGCTTGAGCATGGGCTGAAAGGCATGACATTCAAAATTCGATTTGCTCTGAAGGCAACGGTTCAATTCACATAAAACCGATTCCTCAAACTCAAGCTCATTGCAAAAGCGACACTTTCCATGAAAGGGTGACATTTCTGACTTTGCGCATTCCATACACTTAGCTGGGAGTTCATTTGAAGAGGGCATCGTTGCCTTTCACAGCCGATCCTAAAACCATCTTTAGGAAAATTGTTTTTACAGTAAGTCAAAATATCATTCGATCATAATTTTTTTAATATTTTGATTTGTATTCAGCCTGATCTTCACGGATTTCGATTTGATCAGCAGGTATTTTTACTACTTTTCCATCCCGCCAGATAACTATAGGATCCTTACTGTGATTTTCAACGTTACCATACGCCAAATCTTTTCTATCTGCTCCGCAATAAGGGCATTTTTGATCCCGCAATCTTTGTTTGGCCAGCGTCTTATCCATAGTTTCACCCAAGCTGAGCGTTTGTAATTTTAGATATGATTAAATTTAATAATATTTTTAAGGAATTATGTTGATTTGAATTTCCAAAATTTAAAACCTTTCGGGATTTCCAATTTCACTGCATCTACAGCGTCAAACGCAGTCCCGCATAGCCGACTATAGCGGAACGACATTTTCCTTGAATCTGCGGCAAACTTGAAAATCGCTCAATTTGGGTTCCATCCTTTTCAGTTAAACGGTCCGATTTAGACTCTTTTTGACTATTCTTTTACTTTTTCGCTTTTTACCGTAAGTTTTTTGTTTCTCCTTTACCGTATAGCCGATTTTTTTTTGGCTTTTTAGGCGGGTCCATTAGGAGGTGGATAGCCTCAAAATTTACTGTAAAAGACGAATAAAATGATTGCATAGCGTATAACAACCACGAGGGGCGGCGTTATTCCTTTCCGGACTGTTTGCTCCTTTTAAAAAATTTAAGCTCATCCGGGTCAAATACGATGTTTCTTCCTATCTGTTTACAGTTAATAGTTCCGGCTTTAACCCATCTCCTCAGCGTAATTTCAGCGATTTCCAGATATTCAGCAGCTTCTTTTACCGTAAAGGGCGATTGTCTGATTTCATCGAAGACTTCCTCATAAGTGTAAAAATCTTTCTCGAACCCTCTTCTGGCTATTGTAGCGAATAGTTTCTCCCTTTCTTTTACGGACATGTTTATAATATCTTTATAAATTTTCTCAGCCGTGATCATTATCATTCTACCTCCCTGAGATATTTTTTGAGTTCACGGTAAAAATTTTCATGGGGACCTATTTTAAAAAAAACAATGTCCTCATTTTGAAAACGATAGGCTATTAAAAATTTCTGTTTTCTATGAGCAAATTTATGAACTCGAAATCCAGTTAGATCGCCTTTTTTAGTTTCTCCGATATTAGGTGTGATTATTATTTTTTCGACTTCATCCTCAATAACGAGTTGCAAAGATCTTGTTTGTTTCTTTACGAATTTTTTGAACGGTGGTTTGAAAAATGTACCCATGATAACCACAATGATAATCTAAACTATCAATTTGTCAATCAATATCTGAGGATCTTCGGGACATAGTTAGCTGTATTGACTTAATCCCCATCAGTTTTTAAGCGGTCCACTGAAACTTGCGTTTAAGACCATTGAAATAGTTCCATTTTTCGGTCAGATGCTGGAAACGCCCTGCAACAATTCCCGGGCAAATCTTAAGCTCGTTCGCCAGACTAATTACATCTTCTTTTGCTCGCAATGCGGCAATTTCAGGATCTCGATCACGCGGGATTAAAATTTCTGCTGCAAACTCATTGGCTTTTTGCTCCCGTGGATCATCAAGAGTGCCGTCGTTGATATAAAGATCCTTTTTGCTGTCGTAAAGAACGTGACCGACTTCGTGAAAAAAAGAAAACCAGAACTGATCTTCCATCTTGCCGCGAAGATTGAGCAGAATCATTGCCTTAGACGCTGACAGCCATTTTGTTGCCCCATGCCAGGGTACTTTTTTCATTTCCCGAACTAGCGCCAGGGCAACACCGGAATCTGCGCAAAGCCGAATTGTTTCCGGGATAAATTCTTCGGGGCCCTTGACTGTCAGCAAGCGAATCTTTTTTACGGCCTGGATGAAAATATTTTTATCAAAAGGCAGGCAATCAATTTGGTGTGCCCGGAGTTCTCCCAATCTAATCCAAGCAGATGCCGGACCCGGGCAGGTCTCAAAGCACTGTGAGCGCCGCGCCGCTACAGCCGGGTTCGACCAGATTACTTTCCATGCCGACACACTACTCAACCCATAGAATTTTAGCATCTCTCTTAAAAGAAGCACGTTGTCTTTTTGGGGCTCAATCGCTTTACGCTGGATAAGTTCTTGAGTGGGAATCGTCTTCAACCAGTCGAGATCGGTTTCAAGCTGCTTTCGTTCTTTGGCTTTGGCCAATTGTTCTCGATATTGTGCCTCCAGATTGTTCCACATGCGTGCAGGAATACCGGTGGCCAATTCAAGCTTATTGGCGGTTTCGTATGAAATGGGCTGATCTCCTTTAAAAATGCGGTTGAGAGACTGAACTGTCAGGCCGGTGCGAATGGATAGTTCTTTCTGTGACATATTCAGCGATTCCATAACCTCTTTAAGTGTTTCTCCCGGAGAAATCGCGTAATCAGGCTCAAACCTATAGAGTTTTTTTGCCGTTAACATGATATTTATACCCCTTTATCTAATGTGTGTCGGTTATCTCGACGATTTCGATTTCAGTAACCTTTGTCCAATCCAATCCTCCATCTTTTGTAACTGGTATTGGATCATTTGCAGGAATAAACAGAAGCCGATACGGATGTTCGAGATCGATAGATAACTGCCCATCACGATCACCTGACAAATGGTGGCATCGAGGAGGCGGTACCTTTGCAATGTCAGCCAGACACGGAGCAGCGTTTAACTCCATCAATCGTTGCTGTAGTTTCCGAGTCATATTCGGACCGAGTTTTCTGATGGATTCGTTTGTATTGTTGCAGATTTTCTGCAATCTTTTTGTTCTAAAGTATATTACCATATTGAATGGGTTGCAATAAAAAAATTAACACAACGTGTTAATTTTTTTTAAGTGACTAATCGGGCCTAATAAACATGGATTTCCAGTGGAATTGATCGAAATGATTTTTCTTGCCGAGCTTCAGATGCAATTTTGCCATGCAATGACAATTATGTTGAATTATAGCGTAAATTTCGACATATGGTTGTTAATATGTCGATGGCGTCTACAAATGTAATTTTCCAGAACTTATTGAAAATTATCATAAATTTTAGAGATTTTATAAATATCTAAAGGCATTGTAAAGAGGTTTGCTAAAGTGAGAATTAAATGCAACGCTATTTTCTATAAAGGAATAAAAAAGACTATAATTCCTTTTTAAGCATCGTGATATCGATGGTAAGCGGCGCAGGTGCCTCCACTGGGAAGCCACAGTTAAATAAGCTGTGCGTTTAACGGGGTAAACATAACCACGCCTTGCTCAGAAAAGACCATAGGTGAATATCTGAGTCCACCCCAACTTGAGGCCACAATTTGTGACCTCAAGTTTTTAAATTCCTCCTTGGAGAGCTCAAACTTAATATCCTCTCCATCCTGTAAATCCTGGTGCGCCAGGCAAAGCCTGGTCAATCTTGTGAACTGAAAGGAGTTCACCTTGTAAATTGTCCGTTTGGCAAGTAGCTGATCGAGCGTGGGACGGGGTAACCCGATCCGGCGAAGCCTCGTGAGGCGAAAGCGCGAGCCGTAGCGCGAGCGAACCCGTTTCGGCCTCGTTATACTTTATGGGAGTGGCCATCCGTCCAGGATAGGTGAAGCCCAGTGCCGGCAATGAAGCAACGGACGTATGCAGCTGTCGGGCTTCCCGGGGTGATACCCACGTAAAGCATTTCGCAAGGTCAACAGTTTTCTTGAACTTCGCTTGATAGCACATCTGAAGAGACGGAGCCAGCGGCCCTTTCGAACTCCGAAAGGCAGGACGGTACACGATCACCTCAAGTATCTGGGGCTGGTGAATCTGTGACCGTTCGAATCGCACAACTCCCTGCAAATGCCCATGGCGAGAGTTTTCGGGTAAGCCCAGTGCGGGAAAACCGCACGCTGGGTTTGATGAGGGGGGATCAGGTCGCAAGGCATGGTATACGGCTATTGAGCCACAACGGGGAAACCCTGAAACGGATGTAGGCTGAAGCCTAAACTTTGTCATCTGATCCTCTACTCTACTCTAATACCATTCTCGAATTACACAAAAAATTCTGTTTTTTGGGTAACCGTTGTTTTGATGGCGTTCAGTGTGTCGTTGAGTACAGGGATTACATTTTGGCGGATGTCTCCGGCAACAACCAGCAGCATCACGTCATCGCCCACGGCCAGATTCCTGTTTTCAGCGATTTCTACAAGTATTTCTACTATACCGGGCTTTCTTTTATAGGTTTCAAGTACCTGGCGAAGTTTTTCATGATCAACCGAGAGGGTTAGACCCGATACTTTCCGACCGTCCCTTGAGGTGTCGCGCACCACTCCATTATGGCACAGGATCATTCCTGCCCGGTGATAATCCGGATGTTTTTTAATTGAATCAATTAGACGGGTGACATCCATGGCTACTCCACTGTTGTACAAGTTGCAAGATATTCAGCCCTGACCAGATCGTCATGAGTATTGATATTATAAAAAGACGCCAGATCCGGATCGTTTTGGCGCAAAATACTTTCAGGCAGTTTATTAACGCGAACTTTTTGAAAAACGTGCCGGATTTTAAGTTCTTGTTTAACAAGTTGCTGTTCTACGGGCTTAAGACATTTTTTTGAATATACCGCACACAGCGGCTCAAATCCCTTGGAAGTTTCAGGGATAACAATGTCAACATCGGGTTCTATATGGTTAAGCATAGTTTCAACCAGCCCCTTTTTAAGGAAAGGAATATCGCAAGCCGCGAAAAACGCATACGGAGTCGTGATATAAAAAAGGCCCGTATGTATTCCTGTCAAGGAGCATCGGATTGGGAAAAGGTCGGTCACGATGTTTAAATCCCACTCAAGATATTGAATCGGATCGTTGGTAACCAGAATAATTTCCTCGAAAAGATCGCTAAACACGCCATATATGCGATCAAGGATACATTTTTCACCCACACGGATCAACGCTTTGTTTGTTCCTGAAAAACGTGTGTTCTGTCCACCTGCCAATATGACGCCGGTAACGGAGGGTTTCATTTTATAAAAGCCTAAACCGGACACGCCCGCCCTCGTGCCGAGCGGCGTAAGGCGGACGGGCCGGAGCAAAAAAATATTTGCCACCAAGGCACAAAGACCCAAAGGATTTTATTTTGTCATTCTTTCTTGGTGTCTTGGTGCCTTTGTGGCGAAAAGAAGTAAGTTTGGTTACAAAAAGTGCAAAATGCATATATTTGTTATTTTACACTAAGAAAAATATCGGGCAAAATCAAGGTTCTTTCCATAAGATTGTGATTTCTGCTCAAAAGAAATATCATAATAACCTTGATCTTACCCTTGTGCATGATATAGAAACTAAAATCTGCATTAACTTTTTTCGGAAGAGATAAATTTGCTATAAATACAATGCGCTATCGAAATGTTTTTATCAATTGGGGCGAAGCCCCTAACTTGAATACTGGAGAAAAATATGGGTGCAATTAATATCATTTTAGATGCAGCGGACATCGAACGAAAGCTGCAAAGGATTACCCGTGAGATTCTTGAAGAGCATAAGGGCGTGGAGAACTTAACCCTGATCGGGATTCAAACCCGAGGTGTATATCTGGCAAAACGGATCCAATCCAGCATTAATGAAATCGAAAGGGTTGAAATACCGACCGGTGAAATGGACATCACGCTGTATCGGGATGACTGGACCCGGATCAGTCCCAATCCGGTTGTTAAAACCACGAATATATCCTTCTCGGTTGACGGGAAACATATTATTTTAGTCGATGATGTTTTGTTTACCGGCCGGACAACACGGGCTGCCATGGATGCATTGATAGATTTCGGAAGACCGGATCGTATAGAACTTGTCGTGCTGGTGGATCGGGGTCACCGGGAGCTTCCCATCCAGGCTAATTATGTGGGAGAATTTGTTGAGACACGGCGATCTGAGACCGTAAATGTATTATTAAAAGAACATGATGGCGAGGATAAGGTTGTTATCGAGGAAAAATGATGGTTTCGTACAAGACTCTTTAAGAGTTCATCAAAAACGGGTTTTGAAGATGCCGGTATGGAGATAAGATGGGTTCCAAAAAACACAAAGCAAACGCTCCGAAGAATCTAAACGTGGGAATTATTACCGTATCCAGCACACGTTCCATGAAAGAAGATAAAAGCGGCCAGTGGATCAGCAAACGGGTTAAAAAGGAAGGTCATAATCTTGTATTGCATCGGGTTGTTCCGGACGTAGCCGAAACCATAACCCAAACGGTTCATGAAAGCATAAGCGATTATGACGCTCAGGTCCTCCTGGTAACCGGTGGCACCGGCATCAGCAATAAAGACGTTACCATTGAAGCGGTCCGTCCATTCTTTACAAAGGAACTCACGGCATTTGGTCCCCTTTTTGCCCAACTCAGTTTTGAACAGATAGATTCTGCCGCGCTTTTATCCCGTGCCACTGCCGGCGTAATTGAAAAAATCATTGTCTTTTGCATGCCGGGGAGTCTTAAAGCCTGTAAATTGGCTTGCAAGGCCCTTATTTTTCCCGAGCTCGGTCATCTGGTTAAACATATCCATGAAAATTGACGGTTTCGAGAAAACTCCAACTTCTGCATTGCGCTGCATTTCGTAATCATTCAACGTACTAAAAGTACGCCTCATGATTACAAAATTTGCACGCCTTTTTATCCCGAGAAAATTGTTCGGGGGAATTTGAACTTTTTACGTAACCGTCTGAATCGGACTTTTTATGAGACCATGAGAATTAGATGGGCTGCTCCGACCATAAACACTAAGTTAATTTTGGTCCGGATGGACTGTGGAAGGTTTACTGAAAGAGATGAACATCGAACATCGAACGTCCAACATTGAATGTTGAATGAAATACAAAAACCTGAACTACTAAAAGATATTATATTGCGGAGCGGAGCGACATCATTATTCGATGTTCGACGTTCAATGTTCGATGTTGGACGTTCATATTTGAAACAAGCCCGTACGGTATAAATGTCACCAGTGAATATTTACAGAAAAACTTGGCGTTTATGGTTGTTTCCCCTCTAACCATATTCACCTGGTCCTTGAAATTTTCGATTTATGAAAGTTTAGGGTAAATTTTAGGTACGCGGGCTGTTAAAGAAGAGACGATTTCATAATTGATGGTGTTCAGGGTTGCGGCAATCTCATCAACGGTTATGGATTCATCTTCCTGTCTGCCGAAAATTACCACCTCATCTTCCAAATCTACATCAGGGATATGCCCCACATCCAGCATGGTTTGGTCCATGCAGACTCGTCCGACAATCGGCGCCCTGCGTCCGCTGATCAGCATATGTCCACGGGAAGAGAGAAGACGATTAAATCCGTCCGCATATCCCACGGGAATTGAAGCAATGGTTGTGGGTTTTTGGGTTTGATACGTGCTGCCGTAACTGACCTTGAAGCCGGAAGGTACTTTTTTTAAATGAATAATTTTTGATTTTAACGTCATGGCGGGTTTCAGGGCAATTTTACGTTTATTCACTTGGTCGGATGGATAAAGACCATAAATTGCGATGCCGGCTCGCACCATATCCAGATGAGTTTCGGGCATGTCTATGATCGCTGCGCTATTGGCCGCGTGACACAAAGGCGGATTCATACCGGCCCGGCGCAGCTCATTTAGAAAGTCAATAAATATTTTAAACTGCTTTTCGGCATATGCCTTATCAGAGCTGTCCGCAGTGGCGAAGTGAGTGTATACTCCTTCCAGAGTAAGCCCCGCAAGTGACGAGATGGACTCGACGTCACGGATTGCGTTACCGATTAAATTTTGCCCTGTCTCAGGGGGTCGCCGGCAGTCCGGTAGCAGGCCGAGTCGGCCCATTCCGGTATCGACTTTCAGGTGAACTTTGATCTGTTTGTTGGAGGAAACAGCAATATCGGAAAGTGCTTGAGCGGTGTTATACGACCATACGGTTTGGGTCAGATCAAACGCTATCAGCTTGTGGGCAAGTGGCGGCGGTGTGTATCCAAAAATCAGAACCGGTTCATTAAACCCTGCTTTTCTAAGTTCAATTCCTTCTTCTATTCTGGCGACTCCCATGGAATTCGCGCCGTTCTCCAAGGCTTTCCGGGTGACCTCAACCATACCGTGACCATAAGCATTGGCCTTTACCACGGCCATCAGATCGGCCCCTGGATCTGTAATTCGTCGTAATTCACGCACGTTGTGTGCTATGGCTTCAAGGTCAACCTCTGCCCAGACAAGGGGAAAGTCCAAATGGCCACCTCATGATTGACGCTTTCGTAAAAAGCCCAACTTCTTCGTTGTGCTTCATTTCGTAATCATTCAACGTACGACAAGTACGCCTCATGATTACAAAATTTACACGCCTTGAATTTGAACTTTTTACGAAACCGTCATGATTAAAATATAAAATGATGAACTCGTAAAAACTCAAAAACCATTTCCCTATTTTGAAAGCATTGCTCTCATCATGTCGCCGGCATTTTGTGCATGATCTGCAATAGAGCCTATTGTTTCAGCCAGTCTGACCAAATGAAATATAGTAACGGCATCGGCCTCCATGTTAAAGATCTTTTTCTTGATAATATCTTCAAATTTATCGGCTTCGTGTTCTTGCTGGCGAAGCGTGTGGATGATATTCTTAACTACGACTCGTTGTTTCTCGGAGAACTTTTTAAAGTACAATCTTGCTTCAACTACCAATCCGCTCAACTGTTCGATGGGATCAATAACGGCATCCACCAGAAGCGCAAAATCCTTTTCAAGCTCCTGCGGAATCCCTGACTCAGCTCTATAAGAAATCCAGTCAAGACTATCTTCCATTCTGTCAAGAACCTCATCCTGTTCTTTTAAATATCTGAACACCAGAAAATTAGATATGGGCATCATGGTTCGTTTTGGCATGTGCCCACGGATACGACGCTTGATGGCATCTGCTTGACTTTCAATCCGAGTAACTTCTTGTCTGAATTCTTCAAATGTTTTACACTTGGCCGCAAAATAGCACTCCATGGCCTGCTGAAAAGCCCAGGCACATTCCATGACTTTTTCGGCGTGTTCCTGAAGACCTTCAAATGGTGAAGTCATAAACATTTTAAAAAATGGTACGCGCATAGCCATCTCCTTCTATAACAAGAATTGCAGTATTTTAAATATGACCATACTGGTAACGGCAGCAGCAGGGACAGTCAATACCCAGTATAACATAATTTTATAAATAATACCAAAGTTGACCGCTTCGAGTCCGCGCGCAAGGCCGACTCCCAGGACGCCGCCCACGGCAGCATGGGTTGTTGAAACCGGAAGGCCCATTTTTGAAGCTACAAGAACCGTTGTTGCCGCCGCGAAATCAACAGAAAAACCGCGGGTATTGGTCAATGTAGTAATTTTTGTGCCGATGGTTTCCATGACACGGTGCCCTGCCATTCCGATTCCACAGGCAATTCCGATGCCTCCGAACAGCAGCAGAAAAAGAGGTACCGGCACCGTAGCGCCGACATTGCCTGTCTTTACCAAAAAATAAATTACCGCCAGAGGACCTATTGCATTGGCCACATCGTTCGCCCCCTGTGCCAGAGCCACATAGCAAGATGTCCCGATTTGTATACGCCGGAATATCTCTTCGGTTCCGTTTGATTTTTTATTCTTAATTAACTTTTTTAGTAAGCGCTTCCCGGCGAATCCGAAAATAAGTGCCAAAATCATTGCCACAACAAGTGCAACCGGAGTTCCGATGGACAGTTTTTTGCCCAGAGGCGTTTTGAAAAGAAACGACAATACTACAATAAAAAAGGCGATACCTATAAAAAAAGGAGACAGTTTTAATGCCCCGGCAAACGAATCTTTTTTAGATAATATGGTTAATACAATTAATTTAAACATTAAAAAGGCGATGACAATACTAAACACAGGGGAAATAACCCAACTCAAGATAACTGCAGCGAGTTTGGTCCAATTGATGACTGAGAAACCGCCGGCCATAATACCAAAGCCGATCATAGCGCCGACAATGGAATGGGTTGTTGAGACCGGCAATGACTTCCAGGTGGCAAAGCTGACCCAAAGAGCGGCAGCAAGAAGGGCTGAAAGCGCGCCGATAAGGGCCAGATGCGGATCGGTCAGAACTTCGGTTGAGACGATCCCTTTGCGAATGGTATTGGTGACATGGGAACCGATACACGCGGCACCGATGATATTCAAAATTCCGGCGATAAATATTGCCTGGCGAATGGTTATTGCCTTGGCCCCCACGGCAGAAGCCATGGAGTTGGCAACATCATTGGCGCCGATGTTCCAGGCCATGTAAAACCCAAAAACATAACCGACAATCAGAACGTAATATTCTTGAGGCATTATTAATTTATTTTAATTTTAATATGTTAAATCAAATTAGCAGCAATCGGTCGAATTAGGCGCGCCAATATTTTCAATGCGGGCACATAACACGGCACAGCGTGCAAATCAATCCTAAATATGGATATCTACCCTATGGGTAACTTCTCAATAGGTTCTGGTGTATGAAATAATCATATTGACCTGGCCACATATTTTATTGAAATGTTACGGACTATTTTGTTTACTATTTAAATATTATTAATTTTTTAATAAGAACAGAGGAAGAAAAAATATAAATTAGATGCCAGAAAAGGATAAAGCTTGAAAAATGGGATGAAAACGGTGTTCACAACAAAAATCTAACACAATGCTAATCATTTTATAACAGAAATATTACATTTTTATAATATATTACCTGAATCTTGCACGAGTCGGAGGCTTTCATATGCAAGGCACTTAAGGGCGAAGCCATAGTTCTGCTATTGCGAGCCCTTAATAACGCAGCAGATGAAAGCCTCCGACTCGCCCTTTGGGGTGAAAATTGATGAGAAAAAAAGAACATCATCCGATTTGCCATTTGGGTAACATATTTGATTCTATGATGTTATTTAAACCCGTTTCGATTAGGATTATAAAGATTATCATTAATTTTCATGCAAAATTCAGGTATTAACAAGTGTCTAATTATATGATAGAATTAATATTATTCTTTGGATAAGCTCGGATACGTTATACGGAGGATCTCGAATGCTTAATAGACGCATTTTGGTTGTCGAAGATGAGGAAGATATCTTAGAACTTGTTAGATACAATCTGTCCAGAGAGGGTTATCAGGTTCTTTACACGACATCGGGTGAGGAAGCCTTAAAAATAACCCAGTCCGAGGCGCTGGATTTGATTGTTCTCGACCTCATGCTTCCCGGAATCGACGGTTTGGAGGTTGCCAAAATTCTGAAAAATGATTCAAAAACACGAGATATACCGATCATCATGCTGACAGCAAAAGGTGAAGAAGCGGATATCGTTACCGGGTTGGAACTGGGAGCAGATGATTACGTCACCAAGCCCTTTAGCCCCCGTATTTTGATTGCTCGGATTCGGGCTGTTTTGCGTAGAAAAACAACACAACCACCTGATGAAACGTCAATTATTCAACGCCATGGGCTTGTCATACATCCCGGCAGACGAGATGTTCGGATTAACGGTGAGCCTGTTGAACTGACGTACACGGAGTTTCAGGTGCTTTATTACCTTGCTAAAAGGCCGGGATGGGTTTTTACACGTTATCAAATCGTAGAAGCGGTTCGGGGGGATGATTACCCGGTAACCGACCGCAGCGTCGACGTTCAGGTTGTGGGATTAAGAAAAAAACTAGGCCCTTTCGGAAAATACATCGAAACCGTCAGGGGTGTTGGATATCGATTTAGAGAAAAACCATGAAAAAAAAGAAACGGATACTCTGGCAGCTTTATCCTTCTTATCTTTTGATTACACTCATTTCTTTGGTTGCAGTTACGATCTACGCCACCAGTTCTCTTAGAGAATTCTACCTCGACCGAATCGCCAGCGATCTTCGGGCCAGAGCGTACCTTTTGGAAAAACAGATACTTCAATTTTTAGGACCACTGGATGCCAAAGTCGTGGATGCTTTATGTAAAGAACTGGGAAAACCTTCATCAACCCGTATTACCGTAATTCTTTCCTCCGGGATGGTTATTGGTGATTCCGATGATGATCCGGACAGAATGGACAATCATGCGTTGCGTCCCGAAGTGATCCAAGCCAAAAAAGGGAACGTGGGAAGATCCATAAGATTCAGCACCACGCTTCAGCAGAGAATGATGTATGTTGCCGTTCCTTTAATGGACGATAAAAGGATTGTTGCTGTTATACGGACTTCGCTACCGGTTACCGCCATCGATGAAAAGTTCAAGTCCATCGAAGCTCAAATCGCTTTTGGAGGCCTGTTGATTGCATTTGTTGCCGCCGGAATCAGTTTGTATGTTTCGCGTCGAATCAGCCGGCCCATTGAAAAGATGAAAGAGGGGGCCGAACATTTTGCACGCGGAGATTTGTTACATCGTCTGCCGGAAACTGATTTGTTAGAGATCGGGAGTCTTGCTGACGCGTTGAACCAGATGGCGGCCCAACTTGATGATCGCATCAAAACGATTATCAACCAGCGGAATGAGCTGGAAGCTGTTCTCTCTAGTATGGAGGAAGGCGTTATCGCTTTTGATATGGATGAACGCATTATCAGCATAAACCAGGCTGCTGCTCGAATTTTTGAAAGTA
>Ga0180432_10001946_pt1 | contig 31694 bp, 23 predicted proteins | sample SS_ome_10_FD_132414 | JGI IMG/M metagenome (GOLD analysis project Ga0180432, IMG submission 132414) | Hypersaline lake sediment archaeal communities from the Salton Sea, California, USA - SS_1_MS_2 metaG | ecosystem: Environmental > Aquatic > Non-marine Saline and Alkaline > Hypersaline >...
CTGCCCTGGGATATCGACTTCACGCTGGGATCGGGTAATGGGGCCAACACGAACCTGTTCTCCGTCACGTCCAGCGAATTCCCGGAGGTCAAACAATTTCTGGATTATCCCAAATACAGGCAGATGTATCTGGATGCATTCAAAGAATTGGTGAATGGCCCCTGGCAAACGTCGTATGGCACGTCCGATCCGCCGACGGCCTTCGATCAGTTCCTGGATGACGCGGCCGAGGCTTTAATTGCCGATGGAGCCGGCAACGGCCGGAGAGATGGCATCAAACAATTCGTTCGTAACCGGCGAGCCTATATCCTGACACAAATCCCGGCCGGTCGCTAATACACCGTCTGATGGGAATTTACAGAGAATCTTGAAGGTTTTGAGCGCGTTGCTCCAATTGCTGTATGTGCTCGGTGCTGATCATCTTGCGGTAACGCAGCAACACGTATTCGCGATACCACTCCGATATCCTCGTCCAGACTCCGTCGCCCTGATCGCGTTCCCGAAGCCGGTGTGAAAATGCGTGGAGCGTTTCGCTCGGCTCGCGAAGCGGTCCGGCGGCTTCAACCTTGCGATCCATCCTGTGAAGCATTTTATGCAGTGGGACGAGCACCGGATTGATGGGTTTGGATTGGGAGACGTGAGCCGATTTTCTTCGGCGGTAAAATCGCGACAGAGCCCACGCCAAAATCCCTGTAAACAAGCCCGTTAGGAGCGATGTTCCGGCAAGAACGCCGTAGGATTCAAACAACCAGCTCGGTAAGCCGAGAAGACCATACTCAAATATGGCTTTGAGAAGCTGGCGAAGCATCGCCCCGGCGCCGCTGCCGATGTGCTCGATTTGTTCTTCGAGGCTCGCGGCGGTAGAATCTTCTCCGACGGTTGCCTCGACGATACACCACTGATTGCGTTGTCGGTCCCAGGCTTCGACCCAGGCGTGGGCGTCCATGTTGCGAGCCACCCACAGGTCCCGTTCGCCATCGCGCTCCGTGACCAAAAAGCCGGTGATGTATCGCGTCGGCACACCCGCCAGACGCAATAGAATCGCGGCGCCCGAAGCAAAATACTCGCAATAGCCGCTGGAGGCATCGAGCAGAAAGTAGCTCACTTTATCCTCACAATCCGGCGGAATGTCTGTACCGAGCGAATAGGTGTAGTGTGTACGAAAATGCTTGACAACGGCATCGATTTTTTCTTCCGTGGTGGTGCATCCGGCAAATATCCGCTCTGCTAATTGGGAGACGCGTCGGTCGAGCCTCATCGGGACATCGAGCATGCGCCGCATGCTGGACGGGGGTTTTCGATGGACGTGGTCTCTGAAAGTAATTTTGTAATTCAAACCGACACGTATTCTTCGCGCATCCAGGATCTCATTGTTATCCCGAAGCAGAAAACGGAGAGACGCTTGAATATGGGTCGTTCCCAAAGGGGTAAATAGAGCGTCGGCGAAACGGGATACGTGCTGGACGGTCATGCTCTTGCAAAGGGCCGGATTGAAATCGCTCAGACGAAAAGTATTTCTCTGGCCCGACAAATACATGCCGAACGGCCTGTTCTCGGGTAACACTTCCTGTTTCGTCGCCAAATCACTCCACTCGGAATTACGATAGCTCTCGAAGGCACGGGCGCGCAGGTAGCCCGGGCAATCATCGGACTGGATGTTCAATACGGGTGATGCGTCGAGATCACCTTTGATCATGAGGATGCTGGAGAGTTTGCCGCTCGTGGAGAAGCCCATCTGCGCGGCGGCTTCCGTTGAACCGCTTGTATCCGCTTTCGTTCCCCAGAACCAGAGCGGTATATAGTTAACGACTTCCACGCGACTATAGAGAAGCGTACCGGTGATCCAGCCGGTATTGGCGGCGACGAGAAGAATCAGGCCGAAAACCAATCCGCGGGAGGCGAGTTCGCTCCGCCAGAGTTTGGAAGCGCCGGTGACCACACGCGTGGGAATGAGTGTTTGGTTGGATTCACGCGCCGAGACCGCGTACAGTACCAGCAGGATGACGGATAGGAGTTCTGAAAACCGAAACGCAAGATACAAGTCATCCAACAGGAGGACTTGCCCGGCGGAGATGGTCACGGCGATGTGATACAAGCCCAACGAAGCCGGAAGCCGTTGCGGTGATCCGAGGAACAGGATGAGGATCATAGAGGCGAGGAAATACCGGGCGATGGTTTGCCAGGCGACGGCGGGGGCTTGATCGAAGGCGAAACGCCCGGAGACGCTGGCATAGCGGAATTGCAGGGCGAACATGCCGGCGAGAAAAAGTAGCAGGATGGATTTAATGACACGTCTGTCGGGTCGGATATTCCATGTAAAACGCCGCCGCAAGCCCAGCATACCTAACATACACAAAATGGCGGGATAGGCAATATCCCTTGAAGCCAGAGCGGTAAGCACCGAGCTTGTCAGAATCATCGTGATAGCGATGGCCTTTTGCGTTTTCATAGGTATTCGATACGCCCGGATAGAATCTCGTCGGCAGAAACGAAACGAATCTCTTCATCCCAGTCTTCGTGGGTCGCGGGCATCTGGCCCGCGGTTCGGGGGCGTGAGGCCCTCAAATCAGTTATCCCGTGAGGTTCTCCGATCATCAGAACCGTCGTATGACAACCGGCCTGGTGAGCCAGTTCGATCATTTGCCGGTAGGTCGGATTCCAATTCAACAAGATAAAGACGACCTCGGATATCTCACGAAACCGATTCGCCCACATCTTTTCATTTAGCTCCGTCGGCTCGCTTTGAGCCGGTTCCACACCGGCAAGCATTTCGTGTATCCTGTTCAATCGTATGGTTCTCGGGCAGTCCGTAAACCGGTGGAGGTCGGAACCGATGAGCAGCAGATCGATCAGGCGGTCCGTATTCATACTAAAAGCAATGGAAGCACAAAGGGAAACGGCGGCTTCGAGTTCCTTATTCTCCGTTGATTGTTGTTGCTGATGAGTATCAGGGACAAGATTATCCACGACCAATGCGGCAGAATAATCGAAATCGTCGTGGTATTCCCTTGTTGCCGGCATGCTCAAACGGGCCCAGGCCCGAACGTCGATCTGGCGGGGCGAATCCCCCGGCAGAAAAGGGCGGTTCCCCGCATATTCGTTCGAGTGCCCCAAACGCCCGACGGGACGTGAACTGCCGGTTTGGACCTGTCGGTAGATACCGCGGGTGGGTACTCGAATCGCATGGAAGGCCGGGAGAACGACAAGATTGTCCTCGATAGAATGGAAGGTTCCGAAACGAAACAGATTGAAGGGGAAGCTGGATTGGCACGTCGGCTGCTTGATGTGGTAATAGCCCCGTCGCGTGGGTTTGATCGAAAGGGTGACCTCGATGGTTTCGCCGGGTCCCAGACGTGAGATGATTTGTTCATCACCGGTCTGCTCAATCCCTTCGGGTAAAGTTTTAAACGCTATCCATAGATGATAAGCGCCGAAGCGTCCGACGTTCTTGACCGTATAGCGCAATACCGTGCTCTGGCCGGCCATGATCCGGTCCGGCAGTGTGCCGTTGAGCTTGATTTTCGGTCGCAGAATAAATCCAGCCACTAAGCCGAACAGGACAACCCAAACCAGGATAGAGAGAATCCCAAAGGCCGGAAAGGCTAACGCCGTGAGGGCGACAAACACAATGCCGTTGAGCGCCACCTTGCCGGCGTCCGTTAGACCGAAACTCAATATACCTTCTGAATTGTTTATCGTTTGTTCTCGCCTTCTCATACCGGGACTTTGATATGTGCCACGACGTCTTCTAAGATTTGGCTGGCGGTTGTACCGCTGTGACGCGCTTTGCTGGTTAAGAGGATCCGATGCGGTAACACATAAGGAATGAGCCACAGCACGTCATCCGGAATAACAAAATCACGCTTCTGGAAATAGGCCCTGGCCCTGGCGGCCCGCGACATCATCAGTGTGCCGCGTGTGCTCAAACCCAGTCGGAGACGATTATCGCGGCGGGTGGCGTGAACGATTTCGACGATATATTCCAGAATACTATCGTCCACATGAACGCCGGCCGCCTCTTGCTGGATGTGTTGAACCTGTTCGAGTGTAAGGACGGGTCTGATACGATCGAGCGGTTCGTTTAAGGCGTGGGATTTGAGAATGTCCACTTCGACCTCAGCCGCCGGATAACCCAGAGAGAGTCGGACCAGAAAGCGGTCCATTTGGGCCTCCGGCAGGGGGTAGGTACCGTGGAATTCGATGGGATTCTCGGTAGCCACCACCATAAAAGGTCTCGGGAGCGGATAACGCTTGCCTTCAATCGTCGCCTGGTTTTCGTTCATGGCTTCCAGCAGGGCCGATTGGGTCCGGGGGGAGGCGCGGTTGATTTCATCAGCCAGGAGGATATTGCAAAAGATCGGGCCGGGGTCGAATCGGAAATCCCCGGTGACGGGATTATAGATTGAGGAACCTAAAATATCGGCGGGCAGCAGATCGGGTGTGAATTGCACGCGGCGAAACTTAGCTTCAATGCTTTTGGCCAATGCTTTGGCGAGAGTCGTTTTTCCCACGCCCGGCACATCTTCGATTAGAACTGAACCTCCGGCCATGAGCGAGATGATCAAAACGTCGATACATTCGCTTTTTCCATAAATGACATCCTGTAAATTATCCTTCAGCCGCTCCAGTAATGAGTTGTTTGTTTGAGTTGTTTTCAATTGTTATCTCCCGTGTTACAATCCAAAAGCTCACAAAATAGAGCGGTATTATAAAACAATACGTTTCGATTGTGAATCAGGTTCTTGATGATCGCCATCGGCGATGCGAAAAATGTATATTTCTCCTGCCCTTCATGACAAAAAGGTGTGATTCCGGCAGGATATGAATTATGGGTACTATTCGCATCAGTTCTAACGTCTTTCTGTCGGAGGTTTTATGTCCATGAAGTCAGATGGGAAATATCAAGTCCCGATAGCTTTGGCTTTGTTAGCTGTGGCGTCTGTACTTTGGCTGATTGCCGCCCTGTTTATATTACGGATTGTCAACATCTTCGATGCCTACCTGATGAAATTTCCGGGGCCGTGGATTACCTTTGGGCTGATGGGGATATGCCCATTGGCGGCGATGGTTCTCGGCGTCAAAATATTTCGACGGAGACGAAAACGGGCGTTGGGGTTAGCGTGCACGGTTGCCGGTGGATTGCTATTGATTGCGTTCGTCATCGTCATAGGCATCCCCATTGTGCTCGGAATTCTCGAACCGGAGACACCCAAGAACCCCGACACGCCGAGGCCGTTTACACCATTGGTCGGATTACCGGTTTTTCCCGGTGCGGAAGGCTTCGGTACGGATACTCCGGCCGGGCGGGGTGGCCGCGTTATTGAGGTCACAACATTGGCAGACGATGGCCCGGGTTCGCTCCGCGCCGCATTGAATGTTCCGGAACCCCGGATGATTGTCTTTCGCGTAGGCGGGACGATTGAGCTGGAAAAACAACTTTTCATCGCCCATCCATTCGTGACTGTGGCGGGCCAGACGGCCCCGGGCGGGGGCCTCTGCATTAAGAACGCCGGGCTGGTGATCCAGACTCACGATGTATTAGTCCAGCATATTCGTATCCGTCCGGGCAACAAAGGAAACGTCGAGCCGGATACGAACGACGCCGTCGAAATCCTCGGTCAGCGTGGCGATCCGGAGGGCGCCCATCATGTCGTGCTGGACCACGTTTCGGCGAGCTGGTCGGAGGATGAAACGATCAGTACATGGTACGGCGCGCATGACGTGACCATTTGCTACTCGATCATCAGCGAGGCTCTCAATCGGAGCCGCCATCGTAAGCAAACGCACAGTGCAGGTCTGCTGATTGGAGACAGTTCCTACAATGTCTCGATCCATCATTGCCTCATGGCTCACAACGACTTTCGCAATCCGTTGATCATCGAAGGGGGTACGCACGATATCGTCAATAACATTATGTACAATTGGGGCGTCCTGTGCGCCGAAGTTGTGGACTACAACTCGAATTCATTTTTGAATTTCGTTGGTAATACCTTTATCGCCGGACCTTCGACAAAAACCGGGCCGTATGAAATTCTGATCGGACAGGAGAAGGGAATTCCGCAAATCTACGTGAAAGATAATATCGGGCCGCGCCGACGGGATTCCTCAGTCGGTGACTGGAGCGTTGTGCAGTATGGTTGGGACTCGGACCAAAGCGCGCCGGAATCTTACCGGTCGCACAATCCCTTTGCCGTGCCGCCGGTTACGACATCCGAGCCCAACGATGTTTTCGATGAGGTGCTGGGTTCCGCCGGCGCGATATTGCCCGTCCGCGATTCCGTGGATGAGCGCATCATCGCCGAGGTGAAAAACGGAACAGGCAGAATTATCGACTCGCCTGACGATGTGGGCGGTTATCCCCAACTGGCCGGCGGAACGCCACCCGATGATTCAGACCACGACGGAATGCCGGACGCTTGGGAAAAACAAGAGGGGCTTGACTTGAACGATCCAACCGATTCAACGGATGACCGGGACGGCGATGGGTATACGAACATTGAGGAATATTTGCATTCCCTCTCCAAATAATTCGTGCGCTGTAGCCTATCGCCAATAACGCCAATAGCAAAACCCAAGACCGGCCTGAATCAGAACAATGACCAGGAAGACGATCTTAAAACTCAGTTTCTTCGTTTTATGTCTGAAAGACAACTGGCCCAGAAGGGCGCCGGGAGTACCGCCCAGCAAAGCCAACAAGTGCAGGGTGAGTTCAGGAATCCGCGATTTCTTATTCCGCGATTGTCGCTTATCATATCCATAAAACAGAAAGATGATGACATTAATCCCCACAAGGTAAGCATAAACGGGATGTACCCGCCTCCACCACAGGAATCCTGAGACGATAGCGACCAGGACGACAGCGACCCCCATATAGAACTTTTTAGGATCATGCTTCGGCATTCAACAAGTCTATTATGAGACGAACAGTCTGTCAACAGGGCGTCATTTGGCTGTCATTCCACGCTTGATGAAGCATCCGGATTCATGTAGTATGTTGATACGTTGTTTCATTATGTCACCGGGATCAATGAAAAAATGGACGTATTTCCGGATTCTGTTGCGTTTCAGAAAACTTGGCGGTCGTACCAAGCGCGGGTTCTGTCTGAATTGAAAGAGCATTTGGATGATAATCATTTGCACATCATCGCAGCGCCGGGTTCCGGAAAGACCGTGCTGGGGCTCGAGGTCGTCCGGCGCTTGAACAGGCCGACTTTGATTTTTGCCCCGACCCTGGCCATAAGGGATCAATGGGTAGATCGGTTAGTGAACCTCTTCTGCGATGGGGATACCGCTACGTTTGAGTGGATATCGAAAGATATTCGCCAACCGAGATTTCTCACTGTTTCCACCTACCAGGGATTACATAGTGCTTTTACGGGAAAAGTGGAAAAGGAGCCAGGCGAGGAAGAAAACGACAGTGACGACCGGCAAGGTAAAGGATCCCATCGGACCGCACAACGGAAAACGAACCGTAGTCAGCTTTTGAAAAAGCTCAAAACGACTAAGATGCATACGCTTGTTCTTGATGAGGCCCACCACCTGCGGAAAGAATGGTGGCAATGCCTGATTGATATCAAGAAGTATTTGGATGAACCGACTATTGTGGCTTTAACGGCGACGCCGCCTCTTGACGTGGCGCCGTATGAATGGGATCGCTATATCGATCTGTGCGGTCCGGTCGATTCAGAGATATGCGTTCCCGAGCTTGTTCTGGAGCGGAATCTTTGTCCACATCAGGATTATGTTTATCTCTCGACCCCTTTGAAAACCGAGCAGAAGCAAATCAAAGAGTTTCGAGGCGATATCGAGACATTTGTCGATGAGTTGTGTTCCGATCGAAATTTCACTTCGGCGCTGGAAAAACATCCATGCATCAAGCGTCCAAATGCCTTCATTGAAGAGATCCTTTCCGATCCCGGCTTTTACTCCAGTATGGCTTTCTTCCTCAATCACGTTAAGGGGCATCCGCCCAAAAAGGTGCTTCGGATCATCGGTTTTCCACCGAAAAAATGCCCGGAATTGAATTACGAGTGGCTCGAGATACTGTTAACGGGATGTCTCTATTCCCATCAGGACGGTTTCGAGGGATGCGCCGAGCTTTTCAACGGGCTATCTCGACGCCTTCAGCGGATGGGTGCCATCGAGAGGCGAAAGGTCAACCTTCAAAATAACGATAAGATCACGAACCTGCTCATTTCAAGCATTTCCAAACTCAAGAGTATCGAAGAAATTGTTGCACTCGAAAGCGAATCCCTTGGGACGGATTTGAGAATGGTCATCTTAACGGATTACATTCGCAGAGCCTCTTTCCCGAGAAATGAGCAGGAGACCGAATCGCTTAAACGAATCGGCGTCGTGCCGATTTTCGAGACCCTACGCCGATGTTCAATCGAGGGTATCAAGTTAGGCATCCTCAGTGGCACATTAGTCGTCATACCCTGCGAAGCAAAACGTTTATTGGAGGAGATTGCCGCTGGCGTGGGGATTGAATTGAGTGCGATCAAATACACGTCGTTGGCGCATGATGGAAAGTACTGCTCCTTAAACATCATCGGAACAGACAAGCAGAAAATGGTCAAATTGGTCACGCGTTTGTTCGGTCGGGGCGGCATTACCGTTCTGGTTGGGACCCAGTCCCTGCTCGGAGAAGGCTGGGATGCCCCTTCGATCAATTCATTGATTCTGGCGAGCTTTGTGGGTTCGTATATGCTCTCCAATCAAATGCGGGGCCGGGCCATTCGAACCCAGGAAGGCAATCCCGAGAAAACGGCGAACATCTGGCATTTGGTGTGCCTTGAACAAGGCCAGAAGGAGATAAGTGAAGATATGGAGATGCTCGCAAGGCGGTTCAAGTCTTTCGTGGGCGTCTCTTTCAAAGAGAACGTCATTGAGAACGGTTTGGGCCGCCTAAGTCTGGATAAGCCGCCATACAGTGCGAAGGAGATTGACCGTATTTGCTCGACGATGACGCAAAAGGCCCGGAACAGAGAGCGACTTCGGACGGAGTGGGAGCAAGCGCTCCGAGCGGGTGAGACGGGGCAGTTGGCCGAAGAAATTACAAGTTCATATTTTACGTTACCCCGGGATTTTGTGTTTGCCAATACCATCCTGGCCGTTTTGTGGCAGGGGTGGTTTTGGGGATTATTTACTTTCTCACAATTGATGAGGGCGTCGAATAGATCGTCGGAACAAACAACCTTGAAAGGGTTTTTACTACTCTGTGGTGTGGCGTGTGTGATCTCGGCGCTGGTGGCATTACCGAAATGCTTGAAGGCCCTGTATTTATTTATCAAGCACGCGCCCGTCCGTTCAAGCATGAAGCAGATCGGTAAAATCCTTGTCAAAAGCCTGGCGCATGCCGGTCTGATTCAGACTCCCTTTTCCAGGCTGAAGGTCGTCACGGCCTCACACCAATACGGCTTCGTGAGTTGTTCGTTGAAGGGCGCCACGACCTATGAGAAGTCTCTGTTTTTGGATTCGATGCAGGAAATCCTCGGGCCGATGGGCAATCCTCGTTACATCATGATACGAAAGACGCCCCTTTTGCGATGGATCAGAAAAGATTACCATGTCGTCCCCCAAGTGCTCGCGAGGAATAAGGAGCTTGCCGAATACTTTGCGAAGATGTGGGCCAAATACGTTGGTTCTACGGAATTGGTTTACACGAGAAATGTAGAAGGTCGAAAGACCCTGCTCAAGGCCAGAGGCCATGCGATGTCCAGCAGTTTTCAGCGACGCGCCGAGCGGATTCGAACGTGGAAATAGACAAACATGATGTTGGAGTGACATGAGTATGAAAAATCTTGTAGAACGTTTTTTCTTGCATACTTTATTGTTTTGTACGGTTTTGGTGTCGTCAGTTCAGGCCGATCAGGTTGCTTTTCCCGGCGCCGAAGGCTTCGGTAAGTACGCCAAGGGGGGACGGGGAGGTGACGTGTATCACGTCACGAATCTTCGTGACGACGGTCCCGGATCACTTCGTTATGGCATCGATACAGCAAATCAACCGAGAACGATTGTATTCGACGTCGCAGGAACCATCCCGTTGGCCTCACCCATACGGATGGAGGACAAATCGCGTCTGACTATCGCCGGGCAGACGGCTCCCGGAAAAGGGGTAACGGTTCGCGATCATGCGATCGTCATTAAGAATTGCCGCGATATCGTGGTCCGTTATCTAAGGGTGCGACTCGGTGACAAGAACAAGGGAGACGCGGCCGGGGAAGATGTGATGACCGTCGATTACTGCGACCAAATCATTTTGGATCACCTTTCTTTAAGCTGGGGCATTGACGGAAATTCCGACTACCGCGGCAACAGCCATATGACCCTGCAATGGCTCTTGTATGCCGAAGCGCTGAATGATTCGTTGCATCCCAAAGGTAGCCATGCCATGTGTACGTCGCTGCGCGATTGCCATGGAAATACAACACTCCATCACAATATCTATTCCACGTCGCGCAACCGACATCCAACCATTGGAGGCGGTTCGGGTCGCAAGGGTTATGCACATGTCGTCGTCGATTATCGAAATTGCGTTAACTACAACTGGCAGGGGCCGACGAATTTCGGCGGCATGAAGCTTAATGTGGTGAATAACTATTATAAGCCGGGACCGTGTTCCGATCCAGAAAACCTGCCGATGCAGATGAAGGACGGAGATACAACCAAAGCCGGAGGATTTATGTCGGGCAATCACTTCGCAGGGATGTCTAAACGCTTCAACGACGATAATTATTCCGCCGTTATATACACCAATAGTGGAAACTATATGTCAACGACGCGGGAGCGATGGACCTCGAACGAACCGTTCGAGTTAGGAGATTTCAAGCCCCACACTCAAAACGCACGGAACGCTTTTAAAGCATGTCTTCGATACACCGGCTGCTCGCTCGTTCGGGACAGAGTAGATGAACGAATCATCGAGAATATAGTTAGAGGCGAAGGGAAATTGCTCGATTCGCAGGACGAAGTCGGGGGATGGGACTATTATCCGCAAGCGCATCGACCGGAAGACTGGGACCGTGATCGCGATGGGATGCCGGATGCGTGGGAGAAGGGGCACAATCTTAATCCGGGAGAGCCCGCTGATGGCAATGAAGATGCCGACAACGATGGATATACCAACCTCGAGGAGTATTTAAACAGCCTCGTGCCGGATATGATCAAAGTCATGGCCCGGAATTAGACTGTATCCAGTCTGCGCTGAATGTGCAATGGCGGATGGTAGCTCCGTCTTTCTCTCTGTATGAGTAAGTTAGATGTAAGGTTTCATCCACAGCTTGAATCAGCGATGGATAGGCATATGATTTCTCTCGGTTCTTTGATCTGCCGATATGCCGTTTCCATTTCCACGTCTTGCCTTCGTCGTCGGAAAGCGCCGCAGCCAGGCGGTGCCGGCCGTGCTCCGTATCGTTAAATACCATCACCCAGCGACCATCCTTCAATGCGATAGTTTCGAGGCTGGAGCCGGGATTCGGGATCGTTGTGTCGATAGCGGGTGACCATGATTCGCCGTCGTCGGTCGAGGTGCTGATGAGCACACGGTACGGAGGGTTGCCGCTGTCCCGCATGTAAGCCACCAACGTTCCGTCCTTCTTACGCACGATGCTGGGTTGGATCGGTCCCAATCCCACGATCGGTTTGCTTGCTTGCCAGTGCTCCCCGTTGTCATCGCTGATCGCCACCAGGCAGACATTGTAGCCGTCCGAATACAGCGGCAGCAAAATTCTTCCGCTCGGCAAGACGGTGGGATGCGTTCGCGTCATCCAGCCGGTCTGGCGTTTCGCCTTGTCCTTTGCGGCTTCGATAATCATAGTGGAATATAAGGGGGCGTATTCTGCCCACATCGGTTCTTCGGTAATAAGTTCTTTGAATACCGATTCGATGGTGCTCGCAAAGATGTCTCCTGGTTTTAATAGAATAATGTCTTGCCAATCCCATTTCACCTTCCCGGGCTGCTGGAAATCCACAGATGTGCGATATTTCAAGATGGAATGCTCCCACCCATCGGCGCGAACGGCAATCCAGAACAGCCACAATCGCCCCTTTGAATTGATGAAGAGCACGGGATTGCAATCCGGGAAGCCGGGTGTGTCGGCCATGAGAAAAACAGGACTCCATTGGGTGTGCCCTTTCCTGCGTCGAGCGCCCTGGATCACGACATCATTTGCCGTTCGCTCGCCGGAACCGTGAAACCAGCACGCCAAAAAATCACCATTGGGGCATTCCACGATGCTGCTGGAGTGCACGTGCTTCTCTTGAAGTGGGAAGATAGGTTTATCCTGAATATCGGACTGTGCTCGTACCGGAATTGTAAGATATATGACAATAAACAACGTCATCCTGAACTTCATGGCAATCCTTTCTTTTTTATTATCGCCTGCCGGTTTGGGCCGTTACGATAGACGATACGACGGCTTGCTGTCGATCAGTCAGGTAAAGCGTTTCGTCTCGGATGGCAAGCCGACCTTCAAAATCACCGACGACGAACAAAGCCTGACCGCCCGTAGGGGAAATCGTTCGGGAGCGAAAGGCGCTTCGATTGGCGGCGACATAGATCGTTCCATTGGCAGGGATGACCGTACCGCATCGGAATGTGAAAAGCAGATCATCCGGCTCGCGTCTTAATGTCCAGTCGGAGATATCCACGGCGATAGGATTAAAATTTTGCAGTTGGATGAATTGCTCTTCGGGATAACCGCTGACAGGATTCGTGTCGATCGTTCCGAAGCTAATGATCGTACGAGGCGGGAGGGCATCCGGCAATTCACGGGCACCGGAAATCGTGCGATCGAACAGTTGTCGTCGGCGCTCGGGTAGATAATAATCTTTGAGCTCTATGGCGGCTTCCCACAGCGATTGCGGGCAGCAGGGAGACGTGGAACCGTTGCCCCAGGCGTGCGAGCCCCATTTTTCAGCGTCCAGGGCGGCGTCCGGAGCGATAAGGGTGGCCAGGATATCAATCTTTGGTTCGTAATAGAATTCCTCCTCCGGCGTGCCCGGTGCTTTGAGGAACTCATCCATGAGCGTGCGTACGCGGCGTAGATACATCTGGCGTGTTTCCGGGGTGTTAAAAATGGCATTCGGCACACGGTTGCCTGAACCCACGAACAGCCGGGTATTAGGCAGAAGGTCTTCGTTCCAATACGTTTCCGAGGAATTCCACACGCGACCGAAGCTCAGGTCCACGTCCCACGGCCACATCTGCCATTCATTCGTAATCCCCGTATCGCGGTAAAGGTAATAGTTTTTATGGCAGCAATCCGTATCGCCCGTGATGGCGCGCGCCGCTAAAAAATTGACGACCTGCGCGACGTCCACGTTGTCGTAAAGAAATTGACGACGTGCTTCGCCGGAGAGACTCAATCCCTCATACAACGCCGCCAAATCCGCATTGTCTTCATATTTGCGCGTTTTCTTTTCAGCGCCGGTCATTGAGTGACTCGGACTATTGAATCCGTTATACATTTTGTACAGAGCCCCCTCGGCATTCAAACCCATCCGTATCAGCCAATCCTCATCGCCGTTTTCCATCACGTGGGCGGTGCCCCAAAAGGCCCCGTTTTGCTGGACGCGCGCGGGGAACACCCAATGATAGGGACAACCCGCGTCCCGATAGGTCTCGTAGGCCAGTATATTTCGCATCTGCGCCTTATCCGGATACGTCGTCATCAGGTTGATATCGTCTGCGCGCGGCTGGCCCGGCTCCCATTTGAAGTTATGGCCGGGATGGAAATCGATGTCGTAGCTCTTCTTTGGAAAACTTCGGCTGGATTGACCGTGAATATTGATGCTGACGTTATCGTAGAACTCGCCATCGTAAAAAAGGACGCAACGGGTCCCCGCGTCGCTATTGGCGGCGTTCGGGTTCTCGATGAACCAATGCAGGACAGGCAGTAGATTCACTAAGCCCGGATCGTCCACGACAGTCCCGAAGTATTCAGGCGTATTCTCCGAATCGAGGAACGCTGGGGAACGGGACTGGAGCCCGGCCGTGTCCGTGGCTGTGATGTACCAGCGGATCATCTGACCAGCTAAGGCTCTGATGGCCCTGGCGGGAATGCGCGTTCCATATACGCCGTCATCTTGTTCTCCATCGCCGCTATTGCCGTCATCGCGGAGAGAAGCGGTTACTTCATCGTTGAACATGACGCGATAGTGCAGTTCCACGGTATCGACAGGATCGGCGGACGGTGCGATTCGGGCGGTGATGATCAGATCGTCATTCTCGCCTGGAATTTCCGGGGTGTATGTGTGGTCGGAGATAATCGGCCCTAATTTTTCAATGCCGAGATTATTCGGCATTCCAGGCGTTGGATTCGGAAAATAATGCGGCGTCGTGTCGGTATAAATATGCGTCATAGCGACAAGTTCGGGGAGGATCAGCAAAGCTGGGCTGTCTATACGGTAGTTCAATCCCTGTACGGCCAGCAAATTTGTACCCACATGGAGTACGTCGAATTGGGCGATGGGGAAATCAGCCGGAAGGACGGCGATCCGGTTGGCGCGATATTCTGACGCCCCGGAATTCCATGTCTCTGTCCCCGGATCGGGGGCATTGCTTCTTGCCACTTCCTGCCCGTTGATGTAAGCGACTATCCCGTCTTCATAGCGCATCCGCAAGGTCAGCGAGTTAATCGCCGTCGGATTAATGACCTCGAAAGGGACCCGAACATATACGCTTTGATTCACATTACGCATGCCGGAAGCGTCCAGCCCAATCAGTTCCGGGTAATCGTACCCCACACCGGTCACGCCGCTAACCCAACTTGAATCATCCAGGTTTTCCAGTGTCCAGGGGCGCAGGGCGTCCGAATCCTGGGTACTCGGTTCCAATGCGCCGTTTCGAGGAATCAAGGCCTTGGCGGGGGCTGCGGATGGCACGAACGTCACTTCCTGATCCATGGCGCTGAAACCATAGGAAACGTCCGGTGCCTGGATCGGGTATGTTGGAGAAAATTCCGAAACTACCGTCTGTCCGTCCGGACGAACCAACCCCAGATACTCGCCGTCACCTCTGAGTTTGAAATTCGCATGTAGCACTCCGAGGGGATTTCTTCGATCTTTATCGGAGGCAAAGACGACCAGATAACCGTCGGGCCGGAGCGTGACATCCGGGAACGCCCACTTTGTTAAGTTCTCGGCGTCGTCCGTCAGATACCACCCCCCTAAATTGACTGCGTCCATGCCGGTATTGTGGATTTCGATCCAGTCCTCCTCGTCCCGATCTTCGTCATCGAAACCATGATCATTCACGGCCATGAATTCACTTATTCGGACAGACTCTTGTGCCCAAACCGAAAAGGAGCAACTGATTGGGAGGGTAAAGAAAAAGAGATAAGCAAGAGTTTTCGAGTATCTCATAAGATTTGCATTCCTTACTTATTCAGGTCGGCAAACTTGAAACCGCTACGAAACGCCACTAAGCCCTATAATAACATGAACGAGGGTAATCGGCAACAATATCTTACAAATACGTATCCTTTAAGGATCGACCAGAGAGGAGGTGGGCTTGAGCTAAAGGCGTTTTAAATCAGTCTTCGACAATGATGCTTTGCCAGACAATCGTCGTTCGCCCGGCCATATCCACCGTAGCGGCTCGAAGACGGTATCTTCCCGGTGTTCGGATAACGAATTGCATCTCTACCTTCGTCTGCTTGCTTTCTTCAATGATACGGGAGGGGCGATTCTCGCTCAGGAGAAAGCGGTAATCTTCCTCGCCGGGGCCATACAATTCCCAAAGCACTTTCACGTTTCTGTAAATACCCTCCGGGTCGGCCCCGAGCGTGTAATAGACCGGCGAAGAACGTTCGACGAGCATAGCACGGGCGACGACCGTCAGGGGAACTCCGCCGGTCTCAGTTGATAGTCCGACGGAGAGTTGAGGTGGATCGCCAGCCGGACGGCCCGGGATCCTTGGGCCATCATAAAAAGTACTCTTTCCGTCAGCGATGACTTCGACTTTTCCGTCTTCCCGCACGCGGACGATCTCACGGTATCCCGTAAGCCGATACCCTTCGATATCCCAAAACAGATCGTAAGGAACGCCCATCCGAATACAACGTTCAATTTCGGTGAAAAAGTGACCCATGACCGTGCGGTATTGGATACCTTCGCGATTCACGCGCTCCAAATTAAGTTCGCCAAGCCCCCAGAGATTCCCTCTGCCCATATAGACGTGGCCGAGGTTGTAACCGGCTGGCAGAAGAATAGCGACTTCCGCGGCGTGTTTCAGTTTATGAAGATCCCTGTATGGATGACTTTCAACATGAGCCCGAAGATTCCTTGCCAGGGCCAGACACTCACTGTACGGCACGCAGGCAAGCCGGTATGAATCCCAGAAAAAGAAATGTTGTGCTCCAAGATCATACGCATGGGTCAGAAACCAAAAGGCATCCGCGCGATCCACTCCGCCGTAGATACTCGTTCCCCATCCTTTGCCTGTAAGTCGAGCCGCACCGCGTAGAAATCCATAAATAATATCGATCAGATTCTTGGGATCGTCAATGGGAATTTGACAACCGTAAGACATGTTCATTTCCGGGAGCGTCCTGAGCGTTCCCAGTCGGCCCGGCGGCTCGAACACCATCGACGATGGAGGCCGACTATTTCCTTCGCCAAGCTGATATAGCGCCGAACTGACCATGGTTTCCCAGGTGTAAAGATTCTGCTGCAGGAATTTCATATTACCGATGTCTACGTCCGACCGGGCCGCCAGTCTCCGAAGCAGAATAGTAGGGGCGTCATGGTACTTCTCTTCGTCAAAATATTTCTTGAATTCTTCCAGGATAATCTGAGGTGTTATGGTCTTTCGGAATTCCCGATCCTTCCTCAATCGGGGCCGAATGATGTGATCCCGTGTACAAACCATGGGCTCGTCGAAAAATAAGACAGGTCCGAGATAATTGCTGCGGTAGAGGCATTCCGGATAATCGACCTGCTCGGCACCGATTCCCCAATAGAACACGTCACGCCGTTTGATCCAGCCGGCCTGTTCTTCGTCCACTCGAAGACAGTTCATACCCGCTTCGATCATTTCATTGTAGTCTTTTTTTGTCAGCCGGATCAGCTCGTAGTCGGAATCGTCATAACGTCGGGTCTCATCTTTCTGCCTTGTATTATGGGGAACACCGATGAGTACATCGGGAAGGAGTCTGAGGATCTTAACGTCATCGGGTGGAACTGTATTTGTGAATTCGTCGAGTTTCTTAAGCTCATAGTCGTTCCCCAGAAAACGTATTTTCTGTGAAAATGGACTATCTGAGGAGTCATTATTCGCCGCTCGTGGCCAAAGGTGGCTCCATGCACCAAGGCTCGGAAGGACGGCTTCGTCTGTGAACCGGTGACGGAATTCGATGGCCTGGGTGGCTCCTTCTTGGAGTATATACCGTTTCGTTGAAGCACGAGAAGGGGGATACTCGTTGGTAAGAATCCAGACACTAAATGAGTTTCCATTTGCTTTCGTCGCGTGCAGGCGGAGCCATTGAAACGGACGGCCATTCTTTTCTTCAATCGGGCCGGGAGTCAGAGTGAAAATTCGAACAACGGACTCGGGAATCGGCCCGGTCGATTCATGACGGTACGTTGCGGCGAATCCCGGTTTCCTAATGGGTATTTTATGGCTGATGTTGGGATTTACTTCAATGGAATCTTCACTTTTAGATACCATCAATTCGCCGCCAGCCACAAAAGCCGGGCAAAACAATGCTGACATTACAAAAAAAATGCGAAAATTCATGAATAAGTCCGAAACTTAAGCGTTATATTGACAACAGGGACTATCATTGAGTATATCGGTTTTGACGCGGAATACAAGAAATGGCCGTGTTCGTTATAGATTCCCTTTCCATTCGGGTATATGGGTTTGCTGCATTGGGTTCAACGTGTATAGATAATTGATTTTCATGGTTTTTTTTGCTATAATGCCATTACTAAAAGGAAGCGTTGGTATGTGAATTTCGTTCATCGTCCTTGACGTTACGAAAATTTGGCAGGAAGGTACTCATGTTCAAATCAATATGGCCAGCTACGGTATTCACCCTATGTGCTATTGTTATCGGGTACGGGACGGATGTTGCTTCTTCTCCGGTTGAAAGTAATCTTCGTTCCATCAGCATAATCACGGAAAAGCCTTATTCACGCCGGTATCAGCCGCTCATTGATGCCATCGAGAAGGAGATGAGGAGTCTTGACATTCCCGGTGCGGCTGTGGCCGTTGTGGAAGGCGGGGAAATCACGTTGGCCGCCGGTTTAGGCTCCAAGCATCCGCATCGCCTTGATCCGGTGCAACCGTCAACGCTCTTTCGGATCGGGTCCGTCACAAAGATGTTAACCGCGATCGGGCTGCTTCAGGTCGTCGAACAGGGAATCGTCGATATGAATGCTCCCGTCACCGATTACCTTCCCGATTTCTCATTCGGTTATGATCCGAACTGGGCGCCAAGCATAACGGTAAGGGACCTTTTAACCCATACATCGGCTATTAAGGATTATTTTGAGTACGAAACACCCGGCTTCAAGGGTGACGATGCTCTATCGAGATATTTTAACGGTCCTTATCAGCAGTCTCCTTTTGCTTATCTGATGGCTCCGGCTGGACGAATGTATAACTATACGAATGTAGGTTACATGCTCGCCGGTTTAGTAACGGAATCGGCCAGTGGAACCTACTACCGTCACTATCTCCGGGAGAATGTTTTTGCTCCGCTTGGCATGACGCGTACGGTTTTCCTTCCGGAGGAAGTGATTGCGGATGGTGACTTTGCCTACGGCAAGAGTTCGCATTGGGAAACGGGCGAACCTTTTGTTGTTGAGCCGAACAGCTACGATAACGGCTGGGCCCGACCCGCGGGTCTGGCCTACTCTAATGTGCTCGATCTGGCGGAAATTGTGAAGTTGCTTCGGGCCGGGCGACCTGACGTCCTGACGGATGAAATGCGTATGGCCATGCAGGAACCTCAGATGGATATGGAAATGTTTCTGGATTTGGTCCATTATGGCTATGGCTTGATGGTGCAAGAGGCCGGCTTCTACCACCCAACGGCGCCTAACTTCTATCGTATGCGAGTCGTCTCACATGGTGGGGACGTGGCCGGATTTTCTGCCGACCTCTATTACGTGCCGGATCTCGACTTTGGTTTTATAGCATTGACAAATGCCTTTGTTTCTCACCTGAGTACAAGCTTTGCCACGGCCTTGACCACGTTGTGTGAAATGCCCGCACCGTCTTCCATACCTGACCTTTCTATGACACCGACCGATTATGCTCGTTATCCCGGCCAATATTTTGATCCTTATTTCGCCGAAGACATTATTGTCACGTTGAATGGTGGGCAGCTTTTCGTAGAAATTCCGACGTTTGATGAGATTGGATTGCTCTATGGCGGCACGCTGCTTCCGAATACACCGAATAACTTTATCCTCTATCTCTACGGTCTTACACAGTTTGATGTCATACCGACGCCGGTAACCTTCATCCTCGACGACAAGGGTGTATCGGAGTATTTTCGAACTCGTAGTTTTGTGGGCGAATATAAAGGGGAGATTCCCTCCGAACCCGGCCGGCCGGGACGTACCGAAGGATTTCGTTCAATGGAATTGTTCAAAGCGTCCCGCTTGAAGCCGGTTCTTCCCGAACCCCGGCTTCCCTTTATCAAACCTCCCGCCCGATAGACGTAACTTGCTCAAAAATATGCTGTTCTTCACAACTTCTGGATCATGTGCGGGATAATGGAACTTAGGCCGATGACCAGAAGAATGGCATACACGATCCCGCTCAATACCGGCTTGGGGAGCCGATTGCCCAAGGGCAAGCCGATAGCCGCACCCAGAAAAGCCGCCGGAGCGAGCAGAAGGGCGGTGACCGTAGATAGAAAAATATCTATTCCAAACGTAAAATACAACAGCACGATCTGAATAGGGATAGACGCCGCAAAGACTGCAAACAAGAAGCCTCTAATCTTCTCGGTCGGCCAATCGTGGTGCATCGCCCAGAGGACCAACGGCGGCCCCCCCATCCCGCATACGCCCGCCAATAATCCACTCGTACCAAAAGCCAGGGCGCCCCATAACCAGTACACCGTTTCCACCGGACGGACTTTACCGACAAGCTGACTCATGACCAGCAGGCACAGAACGACACCCACCACGAACCTGATGGCGTGGGTATCCAATTCTGCAATCTGTCTGAGAATCAGCAGTCCGATGATGAGCGTGCCAACGCGAACCGTTATTGCAATGAGGACCAAACGCCAGGGCACCGAAGCGCGGAGGTGCCTGGCGCCGACAACCGATTGAACGAATGAACAGACCGCCACCAGGGTGATGGCGTTAGGCAATGGTATGCCGGTCCGGATCAACAGCGGCGTCGCAACCAGGGCGTATCCAAAGCCAATCGCGCTTTGTATTGTACTGGCCAGACATAAGACGCCGGCCGCGACGACGATGTCCGGTACGCTCACGCCTGCGCTCCCACGGAAAGGTGTTGGGTCTCAAGAAATAAGATGTGATCTTCCTTAACCTGTGGATGATTCATTGCTCGCTTCGCGGTCCTATTTGGGTACTTTTTTCCAGTCCTCAAGGAACATTTCCAATCCCATGTCCGTTAATGGGTGCTTGAAGAGCGCATCCATAATCTCGAACGTCATTGTCGTGACGTCCGCCCCAATCAGAGCGGCCTCTAAAACATGGAGCGGATGCCGGGCCGCCGAGACAATGATCTTGGTGCCGAAACCGTAATTATCGTAGATGGTTTTGATTTGTTGCGCCAATTCCATACCTTGGTGACTGATTTCATCCAACCGGCCCACAAACGGACTCACGTACGTCGCTCCGACTTTGGCGGCCAAAAGAGCCTGCGAGGGGGAGAAGTTAAGCGTGACGTTCGTTTTTATTCCTTCTTCGCTCAAGACCTTGACCGCTTTTATGCCTTCTTTGATTAAGGGCACTTTTACTACAACATTCTCATGAAGTGCAGCCAGTTTCCGGGCCTCCTCGATAATCGGACCGGCTTGCGTACTCACCGCTTCGACACTCACGGGACCGTCGATGATCTGGCATATCTCCTCAACAACTTTCATCATAGGACGACCCGCCTGGGCAAGTTTGGTCGGATTGGTCGTGACGCCATCAACGATCCCCCAACTGATCGCCTCTTTAATCTCATCCACCTTCGCTGTGTCAACAAAGAATTCCATTGGTGTACTACCTTTCTTTTTTATCTCTTAAAACCATTTGCTTCTTTTCTACAATCTTTTTTGCCTGTACTGAAAAATTCTACCCCAGCGGCGGTCGAAAATGTTGTTTTATGAACGCGATATTTTGCTGAGTCGTCTCTTTGCACGCTCGATGGCTTTTATGACTGGACTCGAACACCAGCCAGCCGTCATAGCTGATCTCGGTCAAGGCTTGAAACGCGGATGCCCAGTCGATACGCCACGCGTCCTGTAGGATACGGCCGTTGTTCTTAACGTGAACCGCCGCGATCCGTGCGGGCCCCAGTAATTCAATGCCCGGAGCTGCATCTTGCCCATGTCCGTAATGATACATATTATCGAGATCATAGTACACTTTAACGCAAGAGTGGTCGATTCTATCCACTAAATCCCTATTATCCTTCGGGCTTAATGAATTCTCCAGTCCTAAGACAACGCCTGCTTCCTGCGCATACGGCGCTACTTTTCTCAAGAGAGATACTATCGGGCCATAGGACTGTTTATCCATCATATCCGGGGCGTTCTTTCTGAAGAACGCCACCAACATAACTCGCGCTCCCAGTAACTCCGTCACCCCGATCGAATCAAGAAGGTCCCGTCCGGAATTTGGGCCCCAGATGGCGTGCGTCCAGACGCCGGCCGTACTCGGAATATTCATTCCCCAGCGGTGAGTTTCCGCTTTGTACTTTCGAGCGACCGACAAATCCCGCATGTTTGGCCGACCCCCGGCTATCTGTAACTCAATCCCCGTGATATCCGGGATATCGCGGACCACCTTAAGGGTATCTATGTTTCCAATCATTCCTTCCGACGCATTCTGGGGATTGCGAAGGCTGGCCTGCCTGATGCCGATTTTACAGGGAAGCCGCCCCTGTAGCTTAGTGCTCTGCTTTTGGATGGCGGCTCCTTTTGAAGAAGCGCATGAATATGCTATCGAACCGTAAGCTAATTGTTGGAGGAATTGACGTCTTTTCATTTTGTAAATCCGGGCGTTCAAAAAAGAATGTCTGTTAATATTCTATAGATTTTTAACACGGATGTTTCTCCATCGGCATTTGGCTTGTTTGGCCCATATCTGGGTGCCTCCATGCACCTGAAAACATTCTCCCCGAGGATTTGTTCGAAGGAAGACGCCGCTATCGATGCCCCAATCCGGGGCCAGTTCCAGCAGCAGTTCAAAGTCACCGTACGTCTCGTCGGTCATTAATATCCCGCCATTGCCCGAACCCGTTCCCACCATACCGGCAAGAAACCGGCGACGGTTTGTCATTTCAGTATTCATACTTTTCCTCAATCCATAGAATCAATATCAGACCAGATCATTGACGTTGACGACAATTTTTTGCTGAGCGGAAACAATGGCCCCCTCGCAAATTTGAATGGATTGGCGACCCGTATAACCGTTGGGATATGGATCGACCTGGCCGGCCAGCACGCGGGCGAAATATTTCCACTGATCCAGAGTTCCATCTCCGCCGCCCGGCAGTTTCGTTCGCACGGGTTTGGGAAGAGGCTCCTGTGTCGGAAAAGCCCTTGCGTATCCATAATCAATTTCGAGTTCCCCTGCACTCAACTTTATCGTGCCGTTGACAGCAAAGAAGTAGTCTGCTCCGGAAGGGCCGTACGCGTAGAGATTGCCGCCGTAATTCATCATGGCGCCGTTAGCATAACGGACAAGAACTCCGCTATGGTCCGTTGAGTTCCTTGTGCGTAAGGCAAGGTTATTCACGTCCTGTAAACTCACGACAGTCAACGGTTCGCTGTCGAATATCCAGTTGTTGACGTCGATGGTGTGGGCGCCCATTTCGTACACCACGCCGCCGCACTTGTCCTGGTTCAATCGCCAATATTCCACACCGGGCGGATATTCATCCTCTTCCGGCACACGCCAGTCACCTCGATACGAATTAACATCCGAAGAGAGGATTTTTCCGACCGAAGCCTTTCGGATCGTTTCCACGGCTTTTTTATAGGCATTGCTGTGCCGCCTTTGGGTGCCGATTTGGATGGCCCTTCGAGTGCGTTCCGAGACCGCGATCATTTCGTTGCAGTCGGCGACCGTGAGGGCCATGGGCTTCTCGCAAAAAACGTGCTTTCCGGCTTCCAGGGCCGCGATGGTTCCCAGCTTATGCAAATGGTTGGGCGTGAGAATGGCAATCGCATCTAAATCTTCCCGCTGGAGCATCTTTTCCATATCGACGTATTTGCGCGGCTTCGGTCCTTTTCGGATCAGCTTAGCTCTTTGATCCATCTTATGGGGGACGATATCACATAAGGCGGCGATCTCAATCTCAGAAACCTCGTTCAGCACGGAGATATGGGATTTGCTACGGTTTCCGCACCCGAGAATACCGAGCGTATAAGAGTCTCCATTGTCCCGCTTGTCGATGATTAATGGCCGATTGCCTGCCAAAGCATGTCGGGTACCCAACAATGTCAGGGCGGCCGCTTCGCCGGCAACCAGGCCCCCTCTCATCAATTCGCGACGGGAAAATCGCTCTGAATTCATCTTTCGATCTCCTTTCAGTTTTGAATCCCAATCATCTGAACTTGTTTAGAATGTCCTCTTTGGACCGTCGTTTGTCAACGTTCTTACGGACCATAAAGTAACGGCGCCGCTCAGCACACATACCCCGAGCCAACATGCGCCCCACAGGTATTCTCCAAATAAGAGTTTACCTAATCCGAACAGGCACCCCAGAGTCGTCAGGATTGAAGCGAGCCAACCCGCAAACGCCACCTTTAAATTATCTCTCGCACTTGTGTCGGCAGGTTCTCCGGTATCACCAGAGACAGGTTTCCAGAACGGTCCGGAGGGCCTGACTTTTTGATAAAACTCTCTCAGTTTCCGATCATCGCAAGGTTTTGTGAGTAAGGTGATTGTCACCCAAATGGTTGTGACGATGAAAAAGGAGATGAACATATATTCAAAACCATGCCGATTGAATTCCGCTTCGGAACCATAAATCCCCCACCTGAACACGATGAGGCTGACAAACGCCGCCGCCATCGCCGCGAATTCGCTCCAGGCATTAATCCGCCACCAGTAGAATCTTAAGATGTAAACCAGACCTGCACCGGAACCGAGTCCGGCGTAGATGAAGAATACGCTTCGCATATTACTCACGATCAACAGCATTCCCAGCCCTACGATAAGCTGAATCACGCTGACCCATCTTGAAATGATAACGTAGTGGTGGTCGGGCTTGTCCTTTACGAGAAAGGGCTTGTAAAAGTCATTCACGAAGTATGACGCTCCCAGATTAATTCGCGTATCAACCGTTGACATGAACGCCGCGAAAAGACTTGCAACGACCAATCCTCTGAGTCCCATGGGCACAAAATTAATGGTGGAAAGGTACACGGCCTCATGGTCTGCGAATTTTTCCAGGGGAAATATCAGGAGCGTCGCCAGAGCCGTGATAATCCAGGGGAGCGGTTTCAGCGCATAATTGGCAAAATTGAACCACAGACTCGCCAGCAGGGCGTGTTTTTCATTTCTGGCGGCCAGCATCCTCTGGGCCACATGTGCCTGGCCGCCCGGCTCGGCACCGCCATACACCTGGGACCACCATCGAATACATCCATAGCCGATAACGACCAGTAAAGAAATTTTTCCCGCTTCGGCCGCTCCGATCGTCGGTGCAAAATCCAGCTTATCCGGCATGGCATTCTTCAACTGAGCAATCATGTGACCGAATCCGCCGACCTCCGGCTGCCGACATGCATAAACGGCCAACAAGATGGCGCCTGTCATAGAAAGTCCGAATTGAACGAAATCGGTGATGACGATCGCGCCGAATCCGGACACATAGCAATAAAACAGTGCCGTGAAGCCACACACGACGGCGATCGCCCAACACCAGGCCCCGTAATTTGGGTCCGTCGTGCTGATGCCCAGAATGAGCGTTCCGACTTTCGATATGGCCACGAGCTGGCTTCCGATGACGAGCATATTCATAATGAAGCCCATGTATAAGGCTCGAAATCCCCGGAGAAACGATCCCGATTTGCCGGAGTACCGGATGGCGATGAATTCGGCGTCGTTGAGGACATTGCTTCGCCGCCAGAGCCTGGCGAAGAAAAACGTGGTAAACATCCCTCCGAAAAGGAACACCCACCATTCCCAGTTCTTGCTGATGCCGAATTCCCGGGTCCAGCCGGCCACATACAAGGGGGTATCCAGCGCAAACGTCGTAGCCACCATCGACGTTCCCAGCAGCCACCAGCTCAACCGTTGCCCGGAAAGAAAATATCCGCGCATGTCGTCGCCGGATAGCTTCCTGGTCAGCAGACCGACAATGATGGCGAAAGCGAAATAGGAACCGACTATGAGATAATCGATACCTGAAAGAGAAACTCGTAAGGTGTCCATTTCGCCGTATCCTTCCACAGACTATGTTGTCAGTTCTGCCGAGTTGCCCTTCATGAAATCTTTGTTCTTGTCTCCCACCCAGTATCTTTGTCCGGCGATGCACCAAATGAAATGCAACTCTTCCGACTGGCTAAAGACCGGATGAAAGTTCAGAACGGGTATGGTGACAGCGTCCATTTCCGAGACCGAGTGGACGAACGTTTTGTGCTCTTCATCCGCATAGACTTCCATAGCTCCCTGGCCTTTGGTGAATATATACACCTCCTCCTGGTCCGTATGATTGTGGGCCGGCCACGCCCGGGTGTACGGTTGATAAATCGTGTAACCCGCCATCAATTTATCGGCTTTCTCGGTCACATCGAGCATCAGAAAGACATCTTTACCCTGAAGGTGGCGGATTCTCCGTTCGTCCCGTGAGAACTGTTCCCACGATGAGTAAAAAGGCTCATATTTGTTTTCCGCCCTTGCTTTGCAGACTACCAGAAGAGCTTGTTCGGTGCAGGTGTTTTCTATAGTATACGGTGTGGCCAACGGGATGAATAGAGTGTCGTAGTAGGACAAAGTAAAAGTCTGCAATCTGACGCGGACATTAACCTTTCCCCGGATGCAAAAAAGAATCGCTTCTTCGTTATGGTGATATAGCTCGTCGCTCGTGACTCCGGATTTGATGTCAAACGTTCCATAACTGAGCATAGTGAGATTGGATGAAGAACAATGGCTCTTCTGACGGTACTGAAACTGCCAATCATCCGCTTTGATAAGCGATGCCGGTTCCATTTGAATCGAACTCATAGGTTTCAATCTCCAATAGATACGTAATCGCCGCTCAGCGTACTTTATCAAGCATAGTCACCGCAATAAGATAGAGATTCGTGTCGTTTGTGAGAACGCCATATCTCGCCTTTTTACCCCCATTTTGGGACATGTCCATTGACAAAGGATCCGTAGGAAATTAAGTTAACAGAAACTCAGAGATTGGAACAATCGAATGAGGGACGTCAAAAGAGTCATTTTACTGATCGAAAGCTCCCGAGCGTACGGACGGAGCTTATTACGGGGGATCGTCAAGTATTCCAAATTGAAGGGGGGCTGGTCGTTCTATAACGAGCCGAGGGGACAGGAACAACCTTTACCTCGTTTCGGCAGTTGGGAGGTTGACGGGGCGATTGTGAGGTTAAATGAGTCTGAAAAAGCTTATCGCTTCCTGGAAAAAGGCATTCCCATCATCGTCGCACGGGAAGAAAAAGAAATCGGTGGTGTACCGAACATCGTCGGTGACAATGCCGCCGTAGGCAAAATGGCCGGAGAATACCTGCTCGAAAAGGGATTCAAGCATTTTGGGTATTGCGGTTTTAATAGCAGTTGGTCCGAGGCGCGTTTGAGAAGTTTCGCCGAGGCCGTAGAAAAGGCCGGCTGTGAGGTAAGCGATTATAGACCTCCCAGGTCACAGAAACGATGTTCATGGCCCAATGAGTTGCTGCGTATTCGTCGGTGGCTTAAGGATTTGCCGAAACCCGTGGCGATCATGGCCTGTAACGATGACCGTGGCCGGCATGTTATAGAAGCCTGTAAGATAGCCCATGTGAAGATACCGTATGAAGCGGTCGTTCTCGGCGTTGATAATGATGAGTTGTTCTGCGAGTTGTCCGATCCGCCCCTTTCGAGCATTGCTCGTGATACCGAAGCGGCCGGATTCGAGGCCGCCGCGGTGCTTGATAAACTGATGTCCGGCCAGGAAACGGGATGTAACCGGATCATCGTCCATCCGACGCACGTTGTCGCCCGGTTGTCTTCCGATATACTGGCGATAGAGGATCCGGAGGTAGCCAAAGCGCTTTCTTTCATACAATGCCATTCGAGGCAGAATACACAGGTCAGTGCCGTCGCGGAAGCGGTTGCCATGTCTCGTCGTCATTTACATCGTCGGTTTGTAAAGATTCTCGGTCGAACCGTTCATGACGAAATCAAGCGTGCGCGTGTAGAGCGCGTCGTTCAAATGTTGCTTGAGACGGATATGACGATATCACAGATTGCTTATGCGTTGGGCTGGTCCAGTGAAAAGCATATCGCCCGGGAATTTAAGGCCATCAAAGGGGTGACCCCTTTAGCCTTTCGCAAGAGGCATACGCGATTGACTGTTCCATAGCCCGTCGTTTCTTCCGTACAAATGGAGTACTTCAAACAGAGAAAAAGCTTGATTTAGGCTGTAGATGAGATATGTTTACTCAGTCGTTTAATCCCTGCGCTTGAATGGTTGGCAATCACAGATGAAAATTGTAGATGCTCATACACATCTTCTGGATGAACCCGGATATCTCGATAATCTCCTGAACACGATGGATCAGTGTGATATTGCAATGTGTTGCATGAGCGGGCTTGGGGAGCTATTCGGTCATGTGGATAATGCCAAGGTGAGGCTTGCCTTTCAAGCTCATCCGGACAGGATCATCGGCGCCGTTTTTATACGGCCGGGAGTGGATGGGCCCGAGAAAATCGACCAGGCTTACGAGAATGGCTTTCGGACGATCAAGATTCATTTGCCGCGCGTTCCTTACGATGACACATCATGTTTTGAACTCTGGGCTAAAGCAAATGAGTGTCGAATGCCGGTCTTGTTCCACACGGGATTAGTGGCTTGCAAGGAGAGTCCGGGAGAACAGATCAACTCGTGGTATATGCATCCCATGCGGATTGAACCGATAACGAGGGAATTCCCGGATCTCGGTATCATCGTCGCTCACTTAGGCGTTCATTGGAACGACGATGCCGCTGAACTGGCGCGCATGCGCCCGAACGTGTATGTGGATCTCACGGGTGAGCCTAACGGCTGGCGAAAACGAGCCGACACCCTCGGAATCGATCAATGGCTCTGGTGGCCCGGCGCGTTTGAAAAAGTGGTTTTCGGCACAGATGTGCATCACAGTAAAATAGAGCAAATCCTCAAAGAGGATGTCGATCGTTTGGATCGGTTCAATATATCCGTGCAAACCAGACGGCACATTTTTTCAGGGAACATTCTTAAGCTCTTAGGTATGGAGAATCAATAATGGATAGAAAAACAGAGATTCGCGAATTTCTGAAGCTATCACCCCAGGAGGTTCGAGAGAAAGCCGGAAATCATCTTGTCGTTTGTGAAGATCTGGACGCCTTACATGAAAGGTTCGCGGAGGACATCGCAAAAGAGATTCGCGAGAATAACTCAAAAAACAAGCAAACCCGGTTGATTCTTCCCGTAGGCCCGACCGGCCAGTACCCGCTCCTGGCCGAAATCATAAACGGTGAGAAGATGTCGCTATCCGAGTGCTGGTTCTTTTTCATGGATGAGAATTGTGACGAGAACCGCAAGGCTCTTGGCCGCGAACATCCGCTCAGCTTTAAGGGAGAGGCTGAAAGATTGTTCCTGTCGAGATTGAATAATTCGTGTGGGTTGCGGTCCGATCGCGTGATTTTCCCGGGCGAGGACAATATCGGCACGCTTGCAAAACAGATCGAAGAAGGGGGTGGGATAGACACATGTTACGGCGGAATCGGCATTCACGGGCACGTTGCTTTTAACGAACCGGAATCCGGGATTAAGGATACGGGGCCCCGGCGGGTGAGGCTGAACGATTTCACGGTGACAATTAATGCCGTCCGAAGCCACGTCGGTGGGAACGTCGAATGTTTCCCACGGGAGGCTTACACCCTGGGAATGAAGCAAATACTTGAAAGCAGAAGAATCAGGCTTTACTGCCGGAACGGATGTGAGTTCGATTGGGCGAACACCGTCTTGCGCCTGGCTTTATTTGGAATGCCGGGTGATGATTATCCGGTGACGCACATAAGAGACACAGATTATACGATCACGACGGACCGTGAAACGTTGGCGTCACCACGACATTTAATTTGAGGAGATCATTATAATCCATTAAAAACGGTCTTAACGGAACTATGTTGTGTCAATGGAGGCTTTGTCAAGGGTTGCCAACGCCATCTCGACATTGCCGAAAGGAGCGCTGACCGCAAATCCCTCGACGCGATCTTTTATCGTCTCGATCATTTCTCTGGCAATCTCAATCCCCGCCATTCGCCCCTGTTCCTTCGTTTTTGTTTTCTTCATTTTTTCAAGCCACTTGTTCGGAACGACCACTCCCGGTACTTCGTTCGCCATAAATTCGGCATTCTTAAAGCTCGTAAACGGCCATATCCCCGCGATAATGGGTATTCGGAAATCTCTTATCGAGTCGAGAAAATCAAAAAGTTTCTTTTCATCAAATACCGGTTGAGTAATCGCAAACTCCGCTCCCGCCTCCACCTTTAGCCTGAATCGATCTATTTCTCTTTCGATATTTTCGGCCACGGGATTGGCCCCGACGGCGATGGCCAGGTCGGCCGTGGGCGAAAAGGCATTTCCGCCGATATCCAGACCGCGATTCAACTTCGTCGCCACTTCAGTTAAGGCGATGGAATCCAGGTCGAAAACGCCCGTTGAATCGGGATAGGCCCCGAGCTTCGGCGGATCGCCGGTGATAATCAAGATATTCTTCAAACCGATCACACTTGCTCCGAGCAGATCCGATTGCATGGCAATCAAATTTCTATCCCGACAGCAATAATGAACAATCGTTTCGATATTCGCCTGTTGTTGAATCCGCAACGCCGTCACCATCGGAGACAATCTCGAACTCGCACGAGGCCCGTCAGGAATATTGATGGCGTCTATCCCATGTTGGGCGCAGAGCTTCGCTTTCTCGATGATCCCCTCGATCTTCGTTCCTAACGGCGGTGTGATCTCGATTGTTGTGACCTTTTGTCCTGAGCATAGTTTCGCCCCGAAGGTTGACTTTTCAGCCAAAGGCTTGGGCGGTGCGAGTGTTTGTTTCACGCCTTCGGTCTCAATGATCGCTTCTTTCTTTTTCTGGGGATGAATACTTCGACTCATCGCCGTAATCGCTTTGGCGATGTGTTTAATATGCTTCGGTGTCGTCCCGCAGCAGCCGCCGATAATCCTTGCCCCATGTTCAAAAAAACGTTTCGCGTATTCCGCCATATACTCCGGCGTGCACATATACAGCGTCCTGTCTTCTACCCGGCGGGGCAAGCCGGCATTCGGCATCACGGAGATCGGTTTGTCCGTTATTTCTTTGATGACATTGAGCGCGCTGAGCATCTGGGCGGGTCCGACACAGCAGTTCAGGCCCACTACAACCACACCGTCCCGACCGGCGATGTCGGGGAAAACGTTCTCAAGACGCTCACCGTATAGTGTTTGATGATTTTCGTCGACCGTCAAATGGGCCACGATGGGCACATCGGACACGTCCGCCGCCGAATCAATGGCTGTTATTAACTCCCGGGAGCTTGAAAACGTTTCAAGCAATAAAAAGTCAACGCCCGCCCTCGTTAGAATCCGGGCTTGTTCTCGGAATGCCTTCCCGGCCTCCTCCGACGCCGTAAGGCTATGAGGTCCGATCTCTCGACCCAGAGGGCCTATCGATCCCGCAATCAGGACCGATCCCTCGGCGCTTTCCTTCGCAATCTCGACCGCAGCCGCGTTGATACGCTCGACATGTCCCGCCAATCCGAATTTAGCGAGTTTGAAGGCGTTAGCTCCGAATGTATTTGTCTCGATAAAATCGACGCCCGCATCGATATATTCACTGTGAATTTGGCGAATCAGTTGACGTTTTGAAAGATTGAGTTCCTCGAAACAACTGTTCAGGAAAACGCCTTTCTCGTATAGCATGGTCCCCATGGCGCCATCGCCAATGACGACTCGTTTTTCCAACAGTTCGATAAGACCATCACTGCTCACAATAACTCCTTTGGTTTTTTCGATCGTATTTACCTTGAATCCGGGCAAATACTCGTAGTGTCCCCCGTGTCAAAAACGGATCGTTTCTTGCCAAACATATCTTATCTCTCAATTCGCTCGCCGCGTCCACCATATTTTTGGGCAATTGTTCGACCTCCGGCCATTCGGATTGTTTCAACGGAGCGCCTACATGGTCGAGCGATGAGAGAAAAGACCCGGAAACTTTTGGCAAATTGTCCAAATAATCAGTAACATTTGGTGTCGAGTTGCGTCTATACTCTTATAAACATAAAATCCAGACGAACATGCA
>Ga0180432_10001947_pt1 | contig 31687 bp, 19 predicted proteins | sample SS_ome_10_FD_132414 | JGI IMG/M metagenome (GOLD analysis project Ga0180432, IMG submission 132414) | Hypersaline lake sediment archaeal communities from the Salton Sea, California, USA - SS_1_MS_2 metaG | ecosystem: Environmental > Aquatic > Non-marine Saline and Alkaline > Hypersaline >...
AAAAATGTAGCTCAGCCGCCCCCGGCTGAGAACGCCACAGGCGAGGGCGCCTGTGCTACACCGACACGGCCCCTCGCGCAGGCACTCTCCGGGGAATCCTCCTTCTTCAACGGGCTGCTAAGGGCCTGCCGGGAGGTGTGTGTCAGTGGTCATCATGGGGCTGGACTACGGGGAGCGGCGGATCGGCGTTGCCGTGTCCGACGAGTTGGAGATCGCGGCCCATCCGATGCCCACGCTCGAGAGGGACGGGGCGGAACTCGACCGCATCGCCTCAATCGTCGCCGAGCGGGGCGTCCAGTGCGTCGTGGTCGGGTTGCCCGTCAGGATGGACGGCACGGAGGGCCGGCAGGCGCGCAAGGTCCGGGGGTTCGCGAAGGAACTGCGCAGGCGCCTGCCCGGCGTGACGGTGGATACGGTGGACGAGCGATTGAGCACCGCCCAGGCGCACGCGGCGCTCTCGGAGATGGGCGCGCGCCCGAGGCAGCGAAGGCGGGCCGTTGACGGCATGGCCGCCCAGATCATCCTTCAGCGGTATCTGGAGCGGCGGCGCTCTTCGACCTGACGCCCGACCCTCACGCCAGCATGAAGGAGCGGGCCGCGCCGAGGATGCCGGCGTCGTCCGGGAACTCCGCGAGGCAGATCTTGACGCCGCGCCGGGAATCCTCCAGCGTTCGTTCCTCGACCTCCCGGCGCACCGGCCCGAACAGCATCTCGCCGGCCGCCGTGACGCCGCCCGTGAAGGCCACGACTTCCGGGTTGAGGATGTGCAGGATGTTGGAGGTGCCCACGCCCAGGTAGCGTCCGGTCGTCTCGATGTTCTCCCGCGCGACGGCGTCCCCGGCCAGGGCGGCCTCGTAGATGTCCCTGGCCGTGACGTCTTCCAGCCTGTCGAGGGGCGTCGAGGCGCCCTGCTCGACGGCTTCCCGCAGCCTCCTGACCATTGCGGTGGCGCTGGCGTAAGCTTCCAGGCAGCCGCGGTTGCCGCACCCGCACAGCGGGCCGTCCGGGTTTATGCTCATGTGGCCTATCTCGCCCGCGACGCCGTTGCCGCCGTGCCAGATCCGCCCGTCCAGCACTATGCCGCCGCCGATGCCGGTCCCGAGGGTGAGCAGGACAAGGGAACGCGCTCCGCTGCCGGCGCCGACCCAGTACTCCCCCAGGGCGGCGACGTTGGCATCGTTGTCCAGCGTGCACGGCAGGCCCAGTCCGTCCTGGATCAGCGAACGGAGGGGCACGTCGAGCCAGCCGGGCAGGTTGGGGGAGAAGGTCACGACGCCCGCTTCCAGGTCTATCGTGCCGGGGCTGCCGACGCCGACGCCGCCGACGTCCCCCGCGCCCGCCCCCGCCTTGTCCAGGCATTCCCGGACGCCCTGGCAGATGCGTCCCGCCACAGCCTCCGGCCCGCCCTCAGCCGCCGTGCTGACGGAGTGTCGCTGGACCAGGCGTCCCTCGGACGTCACCAGGCCGATCTTGATGTTCGTCCCGCCGAGGTCCACGCCCACAACGGTCTGGTCCATCTGGCTGACTCCCTGGGTGGTGGTCAATCGGCCGGAGGGTCGCCGAGCTCGAAACGCGGCCGCTTCGCCGGATGCGTTGCTCCCCACGTCTTGCGCTGCCGGTGAGAACGTGCTATGGTCTGGCGTTCGGGATTCTACTTGTGCCCCTCCAACCTGTCAAGGCGGCCCGACGAGCGAGCATGACCGTGCCCCGACAGGATGAATCCGATGCCGGTCCGGCGTGGTGGGTTCTGGTTGGCCCGACCGCCAGCGGCAAGAGTGCCGTAGCCCTGGAGCTGGCGGCCCGGCACCCGGTGGAGATCGTCTCCGTGGACTCGATGCAGGTGTACGTCGGCATGGACATCGGGACGGCCAAGCCCGCCCCCGAGGAGAGGGCATCCGTGCCCCACCACATGGTCGACGTGCTGGACCCGGGTCAGCCGTGCAACGTGGCGCGCTTCTGTGCCATGGCCGCCGAGGCCGCAGCCGGCATAGTGGCCCGGGGCGGGCGGCCGCTGGTCGTCGGCGGAAGCCCCCTCTACCTGAAGGGACTGCTGTGGGGCCTGATGGACGCGCCGGGCCGGAGCCCGGCGCTCCGGAGGCGGCTCACGCGCGAGTGCGAGCGGCTCGGGCCGGGCCCCCTGCACGAGCGGCTGGCCATGCTCGACCCGCAGACGGCCGAGCAGATTCATCCCAACGATGTACAGCGTTTGGTGCGTGCGCTGGAGGTCTGTGAACTGACCGGCGAGCCGCTGAGCGGCCGCGGGGGGCAGTTCGCCGGGAAGCCGGTCGTGCGACACGTCATGGTGGGGCTGCGCCGGCCGCGCGAGGAGCTTTACCGCCGCATAGATCGGCGCGTGGAGCGCATGATGGAGCGCGGCCTGCTCCGTGAGGTGGCAGCGCTGCGCGAGAGGCTCGGCCCGCAATCGCGCCAAGCCCTTGGCTACAAGGAACTTGTGGCCCATCTGGAAGGGGGCGTGACACTGGCCGAGGCGGTAGAGTTGATCAAACGCAGGACCCGCCGGTACGCGAAACACCAGTTGACCTGGTTCCGGCACTTCCCCCAGGTGCGCTGGGTGGACGCACGCGCGGGAACTGAGCCCCGAGACCTGGCCGAAACGTGCCTCGGCCTTTTCCCAGGGCCTGCTTGACAGTAGTGTGTGGTTTCGCTATCATAGCCGCCCGATTGGGGACGGGAGGTGAGCGCCAAATGCCTAAGGCTATCTGGGCTCTGGATTTCGGCGGCGGGAGTCTGAAGGCGGTCCGTGGCGGCTTTGACAAGCGAACGGGCAGGATCGTCGTTGACACGATGGAGGAGATCGACTACGGCGAGTTGCCCTGCGGCTATGAGGCCTCGGCGGTCGACAGGCAGAGGGAAGCCGTCATCGAGTTCCGCAGCCGGCATACCATCGGCTCGGGGGACATACTCTGTGTGTCCGTCACCGGCAGTGAGGTATTCAGCCGGTTCATCAACCTTCCCCCCGTGCCGGAGAGCATAGACGAGATCATCCGGTACGAGGCGCGCCAGCAGATCCCCTTTGACCTGGACGAGGTGATCTGGGACTACCAGCCGGTCAAGGAAGAGCATGAGATCGGCGAGGAGATCGAGGTCGGCCTGTTCGCACTGAAGAAGGCGCGGGTCAACCAGTTGCTCGACGCGCTCTCCCCCTGGCGCAAGAACCTGCGCGTCGTGCAGGCGGCCCCCCTGGCCGTGTTCAACCTGCTCGAGCACGAGGGGATGGTCGAGGAGCCGAGCGTTGTGCTGGACGTCGGCGCTTCCACGACGGACGTGCTCGTGCTCAACCCGCCCCGCTTCTGGGTCCGCTCGCTGCTGGTTGCCGGCAACGACATGACGAACGCCCTGGTGGAGAAGTTCGGCGTGGCCGTTGAGGAGGCGGAGCAGATCAAGCGACGCCTGGCCCGCAGCACGCACCGTGACCAGATCGTCAACATACTGAATCCCGTCTTTGACGAGATCGGCAACGAGATACAGAGGTCGCTGGGCTATTACAAGAGCCTGGCCCGTGACGTGCGGTTCAGTCGCGTGCTCTTGCTGGGCGGCGCGTTGCGCATGAGCGGCATGCGCGACATGCTGGCCAAGCGCCTGCAATACCGCGTGCAGGCTCTGGGAGAGATGCAGCGTATCGAGCTTGCCCCGTCGGTGGCCTCGGAGAGGGCCCAGGCCATGCTGCCGGGGTTTGCCGCTGCACTGGGCCTGCTGGTGCAGGGCGCAGGGCGGTCACGTGTATCCATTAATCTGGTCCCTGAAGAGATTCAGCTCGAGAACGTCATGGCTCGCAAGCGGGCGTGGCTTGTCGGTGCGGCCGTCGGGCTGCTGGTCGCGGTGGGCCTGTTGATCGCCGGCGAAAGGCTCCACGCCCAGGAGATCCGTGGGGTCGACCGGGACGTGGACTGGGATGAGGTCAGCAAGTGCCAGACCGATGAGGCGACGTGGCAGGCGCTGCACTCGCAGGTGGAGGCACTCGCCCAGTCGGACCTTGCGGGCTTTGTGGGATCTGACGTTGACCCCAACTTCGTGGCGGACATCCTGACGGTTGTGGCTAACGAGCTGCCGGGCGACGTGTCCATCAACTCCCTGTCGCTGAACTGGCTGGAGCCGGAGAACATCGCCCAGGTCTTCGAGGCCGGCCGGAGAGGCGGCATTGAGCGCGGCGCATCCGGTAGGGAGATGGAGGAGGCCCGGCCCGAGTGGTATGACGAATACATCATGTCCGAAGAAGGAGAGGGACTTGGCGACGAGGGGGGTGCGGGCCTCGTGCCGGGTGGCTCCATGCGAGCAGGTTTCGCCAGCGACGTTCTCCATCCGATGAGTTCGATGCGCTCCAAGCTGGTGGTCGGTTTCGCCGGTGAATCCCGCGTCATAAGCAAGCAGTACATCCAGGAGCAAGTGGTAGGGGCTCTGAAGGCAGCCGTGCTGCCCGGCCGGGCAACGCCCGCGTTCGAGAGGGCTGAACTGGTCGGCGAGTTGCGGGACGTCTGGCGCTCTGCGACGACGGGCGAAATCGTGCGAGGGCTGGAATCGACCGCCCTCGTTGAGCACTTCGTCTCGTTCACGGTCTATGGCGTTGTGGACCTCGGCGGTGCGGAGCAGGAGGAAGAAGTGTCCCGAGGCCGCGGAAGGCCTTAGGGCACGGCGACAGGATAAGGAGGTGCGGGCGTGGACTTCCTGGTGCGCAACAAGTTCTGGCTTGCCCTGGGGGTGCTGGTGCTGGCTGCTGCCGTGGCCTTCGGGGCTGTCTTCATCCCGGCTCGGTCGAGGAATGCCTCCCGCATCTCGGATATGAAGGAGAAGGCAGCGGCTGTGGCCGAGTATGCCAGCACGGGAAAGGTCGTCAACGAGTTATGGATTGCGCAGGAGGAGGAGCTCGCGCGGAACTGGCAGGGAGAGGTGGAGGCGACGCGCGAGTACCTGCGAGAGCGGGACAGCATCATAGAGCAGTACTTCCGGGCGCCCGACGAGCCCGAACGGGAGGATCTGCTGGAATCCGGGACCTGGAAACTGGTTTACAAGGCGAACATCGGCAAACTGCGCGAGTACGTCACGAAGACCTTTCCCGTGGTCGGGCGTCGGCCCGTCGTCGAGAAGGAGTACGGTGACATCTGGCTCGAGCCAGAAGATATGCGCGTCGAGGAGAAGAAGTACTGGATTCAGAAGTATGCGATTGAGGCCATCGGCGCTCTGAACGAGGTCGAAGGGAAGGAAATCGTCCCGATCTACGGAGCTTTTGAGTTCCTGACGCAGCCCGAACGCCTTCTGGACGGCAGTCACGGGACCGTGTTCAAGCCGATACCGTTCAGGATGGTCCTGTCGACCAGTTTCTCCAACGTCGGGCGTGTCCAAGCTGCCCTGAGACGAAGCAAGATAGCCGTCGAGATCACCGGCCTGGAGATCGAGCGTTCGCAGGATGCGGGGAAGACAGTGTTCAGGGGCGAGATAGGCGGCGGGTCCCGGGAAGGGCCGGAACGACGGGGCGAAGAGCGTCGTGAGAGCTCAGTCCCATATGGCACCAGGGAGCTGCCCTCTCACGTCATGGAATCCCTGATGCGTGAGTACCAGGGTAACATACCGCCCGAAATTCTCGATGAGGTGCGAAGGTCCTATTTTGGCATGAGCGAGGGTGCGGCTTCGGAAGACAGGCGTGCGCCGGCAGCGCGGGAGGCCCCCGGGGAAGAAGACGTCGACGTGCACCTGCCCGATGGGTTGGTTGACGTGACGATCAGGGGATACGTGCTCGACTACGTGCAACAGGAAGAGGGACCGGCGGAGGAGATCGAGGAATACTGACCCCCGGTCACGTGCCCCCCAGGTGGCGGGTGAGCCCAGGTAGGAGAGTGTGGGATGCCAGTACAGAGAAGGGGATTCTTTTTTCGGCACTTCGAGAAGATGCTCTGTGCCGTCGTCCTGGTCGGTATCCTCATGGGCGGGGTATACGTCTCACACAGGGGCGGCGACCTGGCGGTGGAACTGAACACCGAGCAGGTGAAGCTCGACATCAAGAACATGGTGGCGGCGCGGGAGAAGCCGCCCCCGGTCGTCGAAGAGCCGGAACTGGCGGCGATGGTGGCCGCGCAAAGCCAGAATGTCAGGGAACCGCAGCAGGTCCCAGACGTGACGGTGACGGCGCTGCCGGCCGTCTATCCCTCCCAGCGCGTCGGCGTCGACATGGAGTTTGACCTGGAGTTCAACGCCCCCCTGCGTGAAGACAGCGTGAGCATCGAGGGGGCCGCCATGCTGGTGCAGATCGTTCAGCACCCGGTTGACGACGACTACTCGAAGGTCCGGCTGAAGACCACAAGCCTGGAGGGTGAGGCGAACGTCACGGGTATCGCCGCGGACAGGAAGCACATCTTCCCGGTGGTCGTCGATGCGGAGGTGGGCAAGACGCCGTACGCGCCCACCGGGTTGACCGCCGAAGCCTTACCGGGCGGCGTTGCCATCGCCTTCACGGAAGACCCCAGGATCGCCGAAGATGCCGTCTGGGTGTCCTATTACGAGGTCTGGCGACGCGACTGGAGCGATGCGCTGGGCCAGTACGAGATGGTCTACCAGTTGAGGCCGGACGTGGCTCTGGGGACAGAGGCCGAGTCGGACTCTCTGGATGACCTGCCCCGCGATATCGTGGAGCAGTTGCGCGAGCAGTTCGGCGACAACATACCCCGTGATGTCCTCGAACGCGTGCGCAGGGACTTCGCGCGCACCGGAGCCCGACGGGAAGAAGAGAGCCCTGTCGAGGAGGGGCAGTTGACTTGGACGGACACAGGCGTGACGCCCGGTGCGAGGTACGGTTACAAGGTCTGCACTGTCGGGTCTAACACGTATCCGACCAGGGGTGAGCCGACGGGCGTGGCGAACGTCGAAGTGCCGCCAATGATTGATTTCCGATTCCTCCTCACCGGCCCGGGCAGCGTCCGCTTCGAGATAGCGAAGCGGGTCGGCACGGGAAGCTTGGCGACGGTGCGGCGGAAGAGTTTCTGGGTGGCCGTGGGAGACGAGATCGGTGGCGTCGAGGCGGACCGAACGACGCAGCGGCTCGACAGCTTCCTGACCGGTTACATTCTGGTGGATTTCCATTCGCAGTTGGTCGATACCGGCACCGGTAGGCCCACGAGTCGGGTCATCTATGCCGATCAGAACGGCATGCTCTACGAGCGTCGCCGGAACGAGACTGGCTCCGATGAACTGTGGAAGGGATAGTGGGAGGCGGGACACATAGGCCTTCCAGGCGCTGTCGGCCGCACGCCTGTGGTGTGCGGCGGCCCTTGTCAGGGCCGCGCCCGGATCCGCCCACGGAACTGCTCGAAGGGCGGTTGTCTGTGCCTTTAGAATGATTCAGACACTCTTGCGAGGAACGATCATGCCGCGAGCCAAGAGTTGCGTCTCTACAGTGTCGTTGGCTGCCATCGTGGGCCTTGGCTATCTGCTCGGCTGTGCCGTCGTCCCAGGGCTCCAGGCGGGTGCGCCGCCTGAATACGCGGACCTCGACACGCCGCAGATGCTCCAGATGGCGGACGAGGCATTCCAGGCCGAGGACTACGAGCAGGCCAGCGGCCTGTACGGCGCGCTGTCCGGGCGCGCCGAAGAACTGACCGAGGAGCAGCAAGAGACCGTCGAGACGCGGCTCGGCCGCAGCCAGAGCATCCTGAGCGAACGGGAACTCCAGCTCGGCGAGCAGAACAGGGAGCGCGCGGGCGAACTGATTGCATCCGCCGCGCAGATGGTCGAGCAGAAGAAGTTCGACCAGGCGGCAGAGGCCATTGCCAACGTCGCTGCGCTGGAGGAATACCTGAACCGGGACCAGAAGGCGCAGTTGGGCGAGCTTCGCACGGCGGTCCTGCGGGCGACGGGCGAGGTGCCCGGCGCGTCGGCGGCGGAGAAGAAGCAGATCGCGCGGGAGTACTACGATGCCGGGATTACGGCTTATAAGGCGCGCCGGTACGCCGAGGCCCAGAAGATGCTGGACGCCGTGGCCGCGATGGACGTGGGCCTGGGATGGCTGACGGACCGGAAGCTGCGCAGCGTCCGCCAGGACGTCGGCAAGACGCTGGCGCGCCTGGGCGCCGCGTATGAGGCCGGCAAGGCCGCCTACGGCAGGCAGGACTATGAGACGGCCGGCGCCGAACTGGGGAAAGTGCGCGACAGCGGCATCGACATCGGCGGGGGCAAGCTGGAGGAGTGCGCGAACCTGGTGGCCGAGATCGAGAAGAAGGCGTCGGAGCTGGAGCTTCAGCGCACCGAGCAGAACATCAAGCGGGCGGGTGAACTGGTTGCTTCCGCCGCCGAACTGGTCGAGCAGAAGAAGTTCGCCCAGGCAATCGAGCCCCTCGCCGGCGCGGCAGAACTGCAGGAGTACCTGAGTCGGGACCAGAAGGCGCAGTTGGGCCAGCTTCGCCTGGTGGTTCTGCGGGCGACCGGCGAGGTGCCCGGCGCGTCGGCGGCGGAGAAGAAGCAGATCGCGCGGGAGTACTACGACGCCGGCATGGAGGCTTACGAGGCGGGCGGGTACGCCGAGGCCCAGAAGATGCTGGACGCCGTGGCCGCGATGGACGTGGGCCTGGGATGGCTGACGGACCGGAAGCTGCGCAGCGTGCGCCAGGACGTCGGCAAGACGCTGGCGCGCCTGGGCGCCGCGTATGAGGCGGGCAAGGCGGCCTACGGCAAGGGCGACTATGAAGCGGCCATGGCCGAGTTGAGCGAAGTGCGCGACAGCGGCATCGACATCGGCGGGGGCAAGCTGGAGGAGTGCGCAAACCTGGTGGCCGAGATCGAGAAGAAGGCGTCGGAGCTGGAGCTTCAGCGCACCAATGAGAACATCAAGCGGGCGGGCGAACTTGTGGCGTCGGCCCGCGGGATGGTGCTTGACGGGAAGTTCGAGCAGGCGGGCAAGCACCTCCTGGCGGTGATGGAGCTGGACCAGTACCTGAGCGACACCCAGCGGGCCACCGTGAACACGCTGCGTCGGGCCGTGCTGGAGGCCACGGGCATGTTGCCCGGGGGGACCGATGAAGAGAAGAGCGCCGTGGCCGACGAGTACTTCGACGGCGGAATGCTGGCATACGACCAGGGCAGGTACGTGGACGCCCAGCAGATGTTCGCCGTCGCCACGGGGATGGGCACGGGCTTCGGGTGGGGTGGCGAGCGCAAGCTCCGGAAGGCGCAGAAGGACATCGAGAGCCGGTTGGCCACGCTGCGTATCTGGTATGAGAACGGCAAAGCCGCCTACGAGGCCCGTGACTTTGAGCCGGCTCGCGAGGAGCTGCTGAGAGTGGCCGAAAGCGGCATCCAAATGGACCAGGAGACCGAACAGGGCCTCCAGGCCATGCTGGACGGCATCGACCAGAAGGTGGCCCAGCAGAAGCTCCAGAGGTTGCAGGCCTACGAAACCCGGACCCAGGCCATGCTCGCCCGGTCCGCGAAGGTGATGGATGTTTACCATGAGGTGCAGAACCGGCTTGCCGAGGCAGAGACGGCCGCGGCGGCCCGGGACTTCTCGCAGGCCCGATTGATTCTGACCGAGGCCCAGAAACTGCTTGTGGATCCCGACGTCAAGGGCCAGGCAATGCTTGCCGACTCGGCCCTGAAGGTGGAGGCGATGCTGGCCTCTGTGGTGGACCTGGCCGACGCCCAGATGCGCAGCGAGGCCGCCGCCAAGAAGATAGAGGACCTGGTGACGGAGGCCAAGACGCTGCTGGCGACCGACATGCTGGCGGCGCAGCGCAAGATTGCCGAGGCCCGGCATCTGTCAGCCACTGAGGGCGTGGCCTTCACCGCTTCTCAGCAATCGGTCTACCGGGAAGTGCTCGACGCCGTGGCGGCGGAGCATGGAGTGGAGCGGAGCATGTGGGCCGAGCAGTGCATGCACTTCTATGCGATGAGCGGGGAATACGAGGCCGTCGGTGAGTACGGCAAAGGAGCGCAGTTGCTGGGAGTCATCGAAGGCGGCGACGCGTCAACCGTTTCGACGGCGTTGATCCAGGACGTAAAGGCAAAGCGGACGTCGTTGGAGAAGATGGCGCAGGAACAGACGGCGGCCGCGCAGAAGCTCATAGCCTCGTTCGCGGCGGCCCGTGCATCGCTGGCGGACAAGGACCTCGCGGCCGCCCTGGCGGGCTACAGGGCGATAGTGGGCAAGGCGGAGGCTCAGAAACTCGCCGGCCAGGCCATGATAAGCATCCTGGAAACCGGCGTGACCTTCCTGGCGGACGACGTTGCCAAAGCGATCGCGGCCGTGCGCCCGGACTACCAGGCTGTGGCGGAGCGGCTGTTGGGCCGCGCCAGGGAACAGATGGCCGTCGGGCTCGCCTCCTGGTATCTGACGGCGGGCAACGCCGGGCTGGCGGAGCCCCAGTTGAAGCTTCTCGCAGCCGGTGATTCGGAGCACGCCGGGTGGGCCGAAGACCTCCTCGGAGGCATCGAAGGCATGAAGGCCCAGGCCGACGAGGCACGTCTGCTGGCCGTGACGGAAGACCTGAAGAATGTGTACGAGCTGGCGGAACAACTCCAATCCATGGTTGCGGGCGCGAACCTGGAAGGGGCGCAATACGTCGAGGCCAAGCTGACGGACGCACGCGTTGCGCTGGCCGCCAGGAAGGCGGAAGTGGCGCTGGAGGGCGGCGACTGGGCGAGCGCGAGTCGGGAGCTGGCAGCCGTCCCGGCGGAACGGGCCGGCAAAGGACCGGCCAAGAAGCTCTATGACGGGCTGAAGGCCAAGACGGACGCGATGGCAAGCGTTGCGGATGACCTGAAGGCTGCCGAGGCGGCCCTGTTGGCCGGCGATCTGGAGAAGGCGTCGGGACTCCTGGCGCGCGTGAGGCGCGGCGACGCGCTGGCGGGCCCGCTGGCGATCCAGGCCGAGGCCCTGGCCGGCGTGTTGGAGCCTATCCGCGTTGCCCACGCGCAACTGCTGGACATCCAGGCGCAGGGTGATCGGCTGCTGAAGGCCAGCCGGGAAGCCAAGGCGAGCCTGGAGCGGCGAGAGGAGGGATGGCAGGGCTTCATCGCCGCGGCCAAGATGCTGGGCGAGGGCAAGGGTGAGGAGGCGCAGGCGAGCTTCGTGGCTCTCCTGGATGACGCGAGCAAGCTGTCCGCCGCCGAGGTGGGCGTTGTGCGCGCGATCACCGGCGTGGTCGCCGGGGATCGGCGCGAGGAGATAGACGAAGCGAAGGTTGCCCTGGCTCGGGCCGAAGGGCTGGCCGAGGCGGGCCAGTACGCGCAGGCGTCCCTTGCCATCGAGCAGTTGACGGGACTGGCGGCGTACGGATGGGACCCCGACCTGCGGCTGCGGGCCGCCGGACTGACGGACAGGATCCGGCAGGCCGAGGAGCATGCGCAGGCCCTCTACGCGGAGGCCGTCAAGGCGCACGGCGCGGGCGACGTGGCCGGGCTCAAGCGGGCGCTGGCCGAGCTCGAGAAGGATTACAGCGGCACAGAATGTTACAGGAACCGGCTGTAGGCGCGCCGGGTTTTGGTTGACAACACATAGCCTGTGGCGGTTATACTGAGCCCCGCTGGCACGTTGCCGGCGGCAAAATGCAGGGAGGAATGGATGGGGCGGATGCCCCGGACAACTGTTCCCTTCTCCACAACGAGAAGCTACCGGAGTGCGAAGATGCTGAGAAAAAGCGCCGTCGTCTGTGTGGCCTTGCTGAGCCTGATTGGCGTCTCATACGTTCGCTGCGACGAAGGGGCGGAGACAGAAGCGGCCCCCAGCATCCGCGAACTGGAGGAGTTCCTTCGCGCTGCCGAAGAGGCCGTCCCCTTTAACGCCGACAGGGAGATATCCAGAGCGCGCGACAGGCTGAAGAACGGAGAGCCGGAAGCCGCGCAGGATATACTCCTGAGGGCTTCGCAGCACGCGTTGACGGACAAGCAGAGGGCGCTCGCCGATGACCTGCTCGCGCAGGCCGACACTGCCATCCGCGCGGAGAAGGCGTCGGCCATGGACGAGCAGCTCAGCATGAGGGCGCGCGTCGAGAGGCAGATGAGGCAGACGCGGGCGGCCGAGCTGGCCCTGGAGGCCCGGCACCTTTTCTACCAGGAGAACAAGGTGGAAGAGGCCTACGCGCTGGCCGTTCAAGCGCTGCTCTATGATCCGGAGAACGCCGAAGCACTGAAGCTGAAGACCGAGGCGGGCGCGGCGCTGGGCGTGCCGACGGACAGGCAGCGCCTGGAAGCCGAGCGACTCGCCCAGCTGCCAAGCCGTAGGCAGGAGAGCGCGCTCCAACTGCTGGAGACCACCCTCAGCAACGCACGGGGGCTCTATGAGGCGGGCCAGTACGACGAGTCCCTCGAACTGCTGCGCAGGGCGCGCCTCTACGTTCAGACACTGGCCGCCTACATGGACGTGACCAGGCAGCGCCAGGAGGTGGAAGGCACCATACAGATCGTTGAAGAGGACCGCGAAAGGGCGCAACTGGAGCTGGCGGTCAGGCGCCGGACCCAGGTGAAAGCGATGGAGGACGAGACGGCCCGGGCCATCACCGAAGAGGAGCTGATGAAGAAGCAGCGCCTCGTCGAGCAGGTCCTGGACCTTATGGACCGCAAAGCCTTCCGCGAGACGGACTCGCTGTTGAAGGAACTCGAGTACGACGATCCCAGCGACGACCTGGTCCGCCTGCTGCGGCAGAAGTACCGGGAGCGCCGTTACGAATACCTGATGGACCAGGCGAACGCGCGCGGCGAGGAAGGCGACCTGCAACACGAGATATGGGAGACCGAGCGCGAACTGACGCCGAAGGCAATCTTCGACTATCCGGTTCTGCCATTCTGGCGCGACATCGTTGGAGAGAGGTGGAAACTGACGCCGGACAAGCGGGAGTTGGCCTATATCTACCCCTCTGTGCGAGAGGTGCTTGAGAGGACGCCGGTTGACCAGGCGGTTTACGACGGCCTCGACAAGGAATACGACTTCATCTTCGAGAAGGGGCAGTTGCTCTCGGAGGTGGTGGACTACATTGACGAGGTCACCGAAGTCTCGGCCGTGGGCCGGGGTGACCTGGACATCGAGCTGCCAGCCCGGTTCAGGATGAAGACGACCCTCCAGACGGCGCTGGAGCACATGACCGAGATGACCGGCACGGCCTGGAAGGTGCACCGCGGCGCCGTGGTCATAGGTTCTCCCGAGGAGGTGGCCGATTACGTCTTCCGCGTCTATCCCATCCGGGACCTGCTGTTGAGCTTCCAGGACGCGACGGTGAGCGGCTTCGGCTCCATCGACACCGGCGACGGAGACGAAGGCGAGGAGGGAGAGGAGGATTTCGAGGGCACGTTCCAGTTCCGCCCCTCCACTCTGGCGCAGTTTGACGAGACCGACAGCAATCAGGACGACGATGAGGGTGACGAGACTGCGACGGAGCTGTACGAGCGCACGGTCGCAGTGCGGAACCTTCTGGAGAGCATCTGCGCAACGGAGCCCTGGGCGTGGCTGACGACTCACCCCGAGTCCGAGGACTGGGAGGGCCAGGCGTTCGGCGGGGCAACCGGCGGCGGCGGCGGCGGCGGTGGATTCTTTGAGGGTGTCGGTGGATTCGGGTTCGGCGAAGAGGCCGGGGGCGCCTTTGGCGCGCCCGCCGCCCCCGCTGCGGGAGGCACGACCGGCGTGCGCAAGCGGCCCGGCGCCGACTACCTGCCGCACGACCCCGGCGTGCTCGTCGTCTATGACACGATCGAGGTCCACGAGTGCGTTGAGCAAATGCTCAAAGAGCTGCGGGCGAGGATAAACATCCAGGTCATGGTGGACCTGCGGTTCCTCAGCGTGGACACGGACTTCATGCGTGAGGTGGGCTTTAACTGGGACCAGTGGACTCCTTACAGCGGGACCGAGTTCACGGCAGGCGGCGCGCTGGACGGCTTCGGCGTCTCGACGCCCGGCTACGGCGGCTACGTCGTGGATTCGTCCGGGATGTACATCGCGCGCGGCGTCGCGGCCGGCACTGGCAAGATAGGCGGCACAGGGCTGCCGTTCGTCAGCACCCCGGACATCGGCACGACGCTGAACCTGGCGTACAGCAAGGGAACGTTCGGCCTTACCGGAATGTTCCGGCTCGCCCACCAGCGGAACGCCGTCAGGACCCTGAGCGCGCCGCGGATCATGCTGGCCAACGGGCAGGAGGGCGTGATTCGCACGACCACGGAGCAGGTTTACATCTCCGGCTATTCCATCAGCGACGGCGTGCCCGTGCCCACGCGCTCCACGCTGCCCAGGACGATCCAACTGGTTGTGCGGCCCGTCGTCAGCCATGACCTGCGTTACGTGTTCCTGGAACTGAGCCCGACGCGGAGCGACTTCGAGCTGGGCACCCCCGTTGACTACACGGTGGGGATACCGGGCACGGGGGCCGATGGCGGCGGCGAGTCCGTAACGTTCACGAACCCGATCTACATGCCCACCCGGTCCAGCGAGGACATCCGCACCACGGTGGCCGTGCCCGACCGGGGCACCGTGATCTGTGGCGGCCTCAGCACGTCGTCGAAGTCGGAGCACGAGGGCGGCATTCCCATCCTCGACAAGATCCCCTTTGTGAAAGCCCTCGTCACGGCCAAGGGCCGAATGGTGGACCGCGAGACGTTGTTCATCATGGCCAGCCCGCAGATCGTCTTGCTGGAGGAAGAAGAGAAGTCCATGGAGTGAGTCTCGGGGGTGAGGAGATCACATGGCAAACCACGATTGGAAGATGGCGGTAGTGATCCTTGTCGCGCTGGCAGCTGGCGTGTTGCTGGCCGGCGGGAGACTGCTCCCCGGAACCTACGCGCAGGGCCAGATGGGGGCCGGGGGCGTGGTCTGTGTCGTTGGGGAGGCGGTCTCCGGGGATGTCCCCGTGTTTCTGGTCGACGCGGCCGACCAGGCCCTCGTGGTCTACGAGTATGACATCTCCTCGGACGAGCTGGAGCTGACCTCCGTGCGCAGTTACCGTTACGACAAGCGGCTTACGGACTTCCACACGAAGGATCCCACCGTGGAGAGCGTACGAAACGAGATCCTCAAGAGAGAGGGCTGACGGTAGCCGCAGCGAATGTGAAGATCTGGTCTTCGAGGAGGCCGCCTTAGCCGAGGCGGCCTTTTTTGTCAGCGTTCGCCTGCTGTAGGGAGCGTTGGCCGTGGGAACCCCTGCCCAAAGATCGCTGGCCCCGCTCATGGCCGCCGCCGGTGCGGCTGCGTTGGTGGGGCAGACCGTGCTCGTGCGGGAGCTGATGGTGAGCTTCTACGGCACGGAACTCGCCCTGGCCGCCGTGCTGTCCTGCTGGCTCCTTTTCATCCCGGCGGGCGCGCTGCTCGGCACTGCCGCGCTGAAGCTGGCGCGTCGCGACGGGCTGCTCGTGGACGTGGCGCTCGTCGGCATGGGCGTGGGCCTGGTGGCGGAGTTCCTTCTGGCCAGGCTCGTCCGGCCGCTACTGGGGGCGGAGGCGGGCGCGTTCCTCTCCCTGGGCTCGATGCTGCTCGGGGCGGGCGCTGCGGCGCTGCCCGTGGCGTTCTGGGTGGGGTTCCTGTTCCCCGCGGCGGCTCACGCCGAGGAGTCGGGCGTCGTCGGCCATGCCGCCGGCATCAGCCGCGTCTACGTGGCGGAAGCGATCGGCAGCGGCGTGGCGGGCGGGCTGCTGAGCCTCTATCTGCTCAGCAGGTTGGGGCCGGACGCGGTGGTCTTCTCAACCGCCTTCATACTGCTCCTTTGCGGGGCCTGGCACGCCGCCGGGCGCCGCGAGTGGCCGTGGGGCGCGGTGGGAGCGGTCGTCCTGGTGTGCATGGGCGCCGCCTGGCGTCGGCCGGCCCTGTTCCTGGCCCTGGCCGCGGGCGCGGCGACGTGCTGGTGGGCGTACCTGGCGTTGCGCCGGTCCGCGCAGAGGCGCATGGTCGCCTCCGTCGCATTCCTGGCAATGGGGCTTGCCGTGGCCGTTGCGCACGTCGGCTGGGGCGAATGGCTGTCGTTGGGGACGGCCCGCCTCCGGTGGGCGACGTTCAGCCGGTTCCGGCTGCTGGCCGGCCGCGACAGCCGCTATCAGCGCATGGAGCTGGGCGAGCTCGAGGGCAGTTACGTCCTGGTGCAGGACGGGTTCCGCACGGCGCAGTTCCCGGAGCCTGCCGGCGCGCGCGGCCGCGCCGCGTTGCTGCTGACGCAGCATCCCGGCCCCGCCGACGTGCTGGTCATCGGGGGCGGCCTGGGCGGCCTGTGCCAGAGCATGTTGGGCGCGCCCATCCGGCGGCTCGACTACGTGGAGCCGGACCCTAGGCTCGTCTCGTTCGTCTACGAGCACCTGCCGCCCGATCTGAAGGCGCCCCTCGCCGACGAGCGGTTCGCTGCGTATCGGTGCGACGGCCGCTACTTCGTGCGCACAAGCGGCCGGGACAGGGCCGCCCTGGCACGGACGTGGCTCCCGCTGGCCGGCGACGGGCCCGCGGACGGGCGGCTGCCGGCCGAGGCGTATGACCTGGTGGTGGTGAACGTCGGAGACCCCGTCTCTGCGTCCGGCAGCCGCTTCTACACGCTCGAGTTCTGCCGCGAGGTCGGCGGGATACTGCGCGAAGGCGGGACGGCGGCGTTCTGTGGCATAACGGGGGCGGAGAACTACCTCGGCGGCGGCCCCGCCCTGCGCTACGCCGCGTGCATCTACAACACGCTGGGTTCGGCCTTCGGCGGCGTTGTCGTGCGTCCCGGCGATGAACTGTGTTTCTTTGCCGGCCGGGAGGCGACGGCGGACGCCGGCGTCCTTGAGCAGAGGTTCGACGCCCTCGGGCTGGAGCCGGAGGAGTTGAAGTATGCGTTCAGCCTTTCCGAGTTCCCGGCCGAGAGGGTGCGGTGGATGGCGGACCTGCTCGAGCGGGAGCGCCCCCGGGCGCTGCTGAACACCGATGAGCGCCCCGTCCTGTTCACGTTGTTCCTGGCGCTTCAGAAGCACTATGCGCGCGGGGCCGGCCGGCCCGGGCGGGGAGGGGACGTGTTCCAGGCCGTCCGCTCGCTGAGCGCCGCCTGGTTCTGGCTGCCGCTGGCGGCGGTTCCGGCGTTGGCCGGCGTCATCCGGCTGGGGTGGCGGCGCCGGCGGGCGATCCCGTGGGCGTGCGGCCTCGGGGTGTTCAGCACGGGCGTGTTCGGCCTGTCGGCGGAGATGCTGATCGTGTACCGTTACCAGACGTCCTTCGGGTTCGTCTATCGCGACATCAGCATCATCGTGGGCCTGTTCATGCTGGGGCTGGCTCTGGGGGGCTGGCTGACGGGGCGCGTGCTGCGCCGCCGGGCGGCGCCGGCGCTGCTCCTTGGGGAAGCCCTTCAGGGGGGCCTGGTGTTCGTGCTTCCGGCCTGCCTGGGCCTGCTCTCGTTCTCGCCGGCGGCCTTCGTTCTGCTGTCGCCGGTGGCCGGGTTCCTGACGGGGGTGGAATTCCCGCTGGCGGCGCGGGTGAGCCTGGCGCAGGGGCGCGCGGCGGGCACGACGGCGGGCCTTCTGGATGCGGCGGACCACCTCGGCGCGCTGGCGGGGGCCGTCTGCACGGGGCTGTTGCTGGTGCCGGCGCTGGGGATCGGGCGGGCTTCCTCCCTTGTGGCTCTGCTCAAGTGCGCCAGCCTGGCCGCGCTGGCCCTGGCCCTGCTGCCCGAACGGGAAGCTTGACTGCCCCCGCCCCGCTGCCTATGATGGCCGGAGGAACGGCTGTGAACCGCCCGGTCGTGGGTCCGGCCGCCTGTTTGACGGCACCTTGCAGGATTACAGTGAAATGAAGAGAACATCTGCTCACCTGATGCTGCTGATCGCCGCGCTGTCGGCGGGCGCGCTCCGTGGGGCTGAGGGCGAGGCCGAGCCGGCGGCGCAGCCCGTCGCCCCGGCGGTCTATGCCATGCTGGACGTGGAGGGTTACGTTCCCGAGGCCCTCCCGCCGGTCTATCTGTTCGAGCCGAAGGCGGAGACGCTCTATGACCTGCTGCGGCGCATGGAGCGGGCGCGAGACGACGACGGCGTGCGCGGCCTGATCGTTCGCGTGCGTGGGTCGGTCGGCGGCTGGTCGAAGGCACAGGAGATCCGCCAGGCGATGCTCGCCTGCCGTCGGGCGGGCAAGGAGGTCATCTGCCTGCTGGAGAGCGCCGACAACGTCGGCTACTACCTGGCCACCGGGGCGGGGCGGATAGTCCTGACCCCGAGCGGCAGCCTGATGCTGTGGGGGCTCAGGGCGGAGGCGGTTTTTGCGCGGGGGCTGCTGGACAAGATCGGCGTGAAGGCGCAGTTCGTGCAGGCCGGCCGGTACAAGGGCGCCGCCGAGACGCTGACGCGCAAGGACTTCTCCGAGCCGTTCCGGCAGACCCTGGAGAGCGCCCTGGGCGACTACTACCGCCAGATGCGCGACGCCATGGCAGAGGGGCGTTCGCTGCCGCCCGAGCGGGCGGAAGAACTCATAGAGCAGGGCCCGTACACGGCCGTGCGCGCGAAGGAGGCGGGCCTGGTGGACGACGTCCTGTTCGAGGACGAACTGGTGGACGAACTGGCGGGTCGGCACCTGGGCCGGCTTGTCGTGGACTCCGAATACGGCCGCGCGGCCCAACGCTATTCGCGGGCCGCCGGCATCAACCTCTTCCAGTTGCTGCTCGGCCCGAAGCCCGCCGCCCGCGCCGCATCGCCGGGTCCGAGCATCGCCGTGGTCTATGCCGTGGGCGCCATAGTCATCGACGAGGACGATAGCATGTTGCTGGGCAGCGAAATGGTGGGGGCGCGGCGGCTGGTCAATACGATACGCGAGGTGGCTGCGGACGAGAACGTCAAGGCCGTCGTTCTGCGCGTAGACAGCCCGGGCGGCAGCGCCGCTGCGTGCGACCTCATCTGGCGGGAGTTGCGCCTGGCCGACCGGGCCAAGCCCGTGGTGGCCTCGTTCTCGGACACGGCCGCCTCGGGCGGCTACTACATAGGCGCCGGGGCGCGCCGCATTGTCGCAGAGCCCGGCACGCTGACCGGCTCGATCGGCGTCATGGGCGGAAAGCTGGTCCTGGCCGGGCTGCTTGAAAAGCTGGGGTTGACCGTGGACGTCGTCGAGCGCGGGGGCGGCGGGGCGCTCCTCTCGCCGTTCGAGGAGTTCACCGAGGACGACGTGGCCAGGGTGGAAGAACTGGTGGGCGAGACGTACCGGATATTCTGTTCGCGCATCGTCGAGACGCGCCCGGACCTCGCGGGGGCCAGGATGGAAGCGGTGGCCCAGGGCCGTATCTGGACGGGCCGCCAGGCCAGGGAGAACGGCCTGGTGGACGCGCTGGGCGGCCTCCAGGACGCCATACTGCTCGCCAGGGAACAGGCGGGGATTCCGGCCGACCAGAAGCTGGCCGTCGTGCGCCTGCCGCGTCCGCAGAGCCTGCCCGAGTTGATCCTCTTCGGACCCGAAGGCAAGACCGCGGCCCCGGAGCTGCGCGCGCCCGGACTGCTGGACCTCTTCCCGGGCCTACGCTCCTACGTCGCGTCCCTGCTGGCCCTGAGGGGGGAGATGAGTCTCTGCCTGATGCCCGCCGCGGTGCTTATCAGGTAGGGCCGCCCAGTTGGCCGCTCTCGACGAACGCCTTGATTCGCGCCTGCCTGTCGTATTCGGCCAGTGCGTCGAACAGGCGGTCGCAGTCGCCCATCAGCAGGTTCTCGATGCCGAACAGGTCCAGCCCTATGCGGTGGTCGGTGATCCGGTCCTGCGGGAAGTTGTAGGTGCGGACCCGCTCGTTTCGGTCGCCGGAGCCCACCTGGGACTTGCGCAGTGCGTCCCGCTCCTGTTGCAGCTCGCCCTGGTACCTGTCGTAGAGCCGGGCCCGCAGCACCTTCATGGCCTTCTTGCGATTGGCCTGCTGGGACTTCTCGTCCTGGCATCGGACGGTGATACCCGTGGGCTTGTGGACGATGCGCACGCAGGAGCTCGTCTTGTTGACGTGCTGCCCGCCCGGGCCGGTGGAGCGCACGAAGGAGACGTCCAGGTCCTCGTCGTTGATTTCGACCTCCACGTCTTCGGCCTCGGGCAGCACGGCGACGGTGGCCAGGCTGGTGTGGATGCGTCCCTGGGATTCCGTCTCAGGCACGCGCTGGACGCGATGGCCGCCGCTCTCGTATCTCAGCTTCTGCCACGCCCCCTTGCCGCCGACCGAGAAGACGACCTCGCGCAGCCCGCCCAGGTCGGTCCTGGCGGCGTCCATCATCTCCACCTGCCAGCGCCGCTTCTCCGCGTAGCGCGTGTACATGCCGAACAGGTCCGCCGCGAACAGCGCCGCCTCCTCTCCGCCCGTGCCGGCGCGGACCTCCATGATGACGCTGCGGTCGGCCTCGGCCTCGTCGGAAGCCAGCAACTCGACCGTCTCCCGGAACAGGGCGTCCTCCTCCTTCTGCATCTCCTGAATCTCTTCGGCGGCCAGTTGACGGAGTTCCTCGTCCTCGCCCTCCAGCAGTTGCTCGGCCTCGTCCCGGCGCTGCCGGGCCTGCAGGATGCCGTCGTTCAGACGGGCCATCCTGCCGAGCCAGGCGTGTTGCCGGGCCAGGCGCGTCAGGCGTGCGGCGTCGGCGATCACCTCGGGATCGGACAGGAGGCGCTCCGTCTCCCGGTGACGTTCGGCCAGCTCCCCGAGCTTGCCCAGCAGCCCGTCCTTGACTTTTTCCGGTAAGGCGGCCATCTGTCGCAGCACCCGCCGGGTGGTGGGGGGGTACATAGAAAGCCCTTCCACGTGCGTCGGAAGGGCCGTCGTTTGCGAAAGCTATTGCTCGGTCTGGTCGCTCGCGATGCGCGCCATGCGTTCCTCCATGTGCTTGCCCCAGCGCTTCTGGAACTTCTCGACGCGCCCGGCGCTGTCCACGAGTCTCTGCTTGCCCGTGTAGAACGGATGGCACTTCGAGCAGACCTCAACGCGTATGGACGGCTTCGTGGCGTGCGTGACGAACCGCTCGCCGCATCCGCAGACGACTTCGCACTTCACGTATTCGGGATGGAGTTTCTCTTTCATGGCTCGCTTCTCAACCAAGGGGGGACCGCGTTCAACAACGCAATTATACCCGAAAGTCAGCGGGAATCAATCGGATGCGGCCGTTGCTGCCGCGCGGCCGCGCATGGCCGCACGAACCGTTTGAGCGCCCTTGCAGGCCACGAACACGCCGAGGACGATCAGGACGACGGCGATGCCCGCCAGCAGCTTGCTCGGCGGCAGCGCCGCGACCTCGGTAACGCCCAGAAATGCCAGGAGGCCGTACACCAGCGCCCCTATGGCGGTGACGAATACCAGCACCGCCGGCACGGCCGTGAAGACCCAGGCCCGGGACCTGCTCATCAGGTAAACGGTGGCGATGATCAGGACCATTGCGGCGATGAGCTGGTTGGCCGAGCCGAAGACCGGCCAGATGGCCTTCCAGTTCCCCAGGGCCAGCGCGCCGGCGCAGACGCCCACGAACACCGTGGCCGCGTAGCGGTTCGCGAACACCTTGATCCCGAATGTGTCCGCGAGAAGTTCCTTGCAGATGTAGCGCGTGATGCGCGTCGCGCTGTCCAGCGTGGTCATGACGAAGGTCTTCAGCATCGTGATGCCGATAAGGAACCCGATGGTCGGGAACATGCTCTCGATCAGTCTCCCGTAACCTCGGCCGAACGTGCCGATCCAGCCGGACGTCTTCATCAGTTCCTGGTAGATCAGTCCTTCGCTGCCGGCGGGGGCCTGCTTCCAGTACAGGCCCGCCGTCACGGCGAGGAGGGCGAGAACGGCGAGGGCCGATTCCAGGATCATGCCGCCGTAGCCGATCCGCCGCGCGTGGAGGATGCGGGGCAGTTGCTTCGAGGTCGTGCCGCTCGCGACCAGGCTGTGGAACCCCGATATCGCGCCGCACGCGATGATCACGAACAGCATCGGCCAGAGCCAGCCCTGCTGGGAGCTGTGGAACGCGACGACGGGCGGGCTCTGGATGGTCGGGTGCGAGATCAGCACGCCCACGAAGCCGAGCGTCATGCCCACGAACAGCACGCCCGCCGCCAGGTGGTCGCGTGGCTGGAGCAGCACCGTCACCGGCAGAACCGCCGCCACCATCGCGTAAACGAGCAGGATGACGGTCCACCACCGGGCCGGGTTCTCAACGGGAAGCCGCAGCGGGAAGTGGTATCCCAGCACGATCAGGCCCCCCAGCAGGGCCAGGCCGATCAGCGTGTTGATGCCGACCGGCAGAGGCGTGTGATAGACGAGCACGCCGACTCCGATGGCGACGAAGACCAGCCCGAACGTCGGCACGACTACCTCGGGCGTGCTCGCCAGCGTGGCGCCGGCCACCGCCGCGAAGACCGCCACGATGAGGATGAGCGCCAGGAGCACGAAGATGCTGAAGATGATCTTGGCGGACCTGCCCAGCACGGACTCGCTCAGATCGCTGACCGACCGCCCCTGGTTCTCCACCGAGCAGGCCAGCGCCATGTAGTCATGGACGGCCCCGAAGAATATGCCGCCCAGGACGATCCACAGCACGGCTGGCAGCCAGCCCCAGACAAGGCACGCCACCACCGGCCCGATGATGGGCGCCGCGCCGGCGATGGAGGCGAAGTGGTGCCCGAACAGGACGGTCCAGTGCCTGGCCGGCACGTAGTCCACGTCGTCCCTCAGTGCGACGGCGGGCGGGGCCATGTTCCGGTCCAGCGCGGCCCACTGCATCACCTTCCGACCGTAAAAGACGTAACCCAGTGCCAACGCACCCAGCGCTATCACCGCAAGAAGCAGAGCGTTCATGCCTTCATTCCCCTCGGATGGCCTGGAGGGCGGCCATTATACGGGCTTGCGGCGAAGGCCGTCAATCGGTGGCCCGTCCCGGCCTTCCGCCCATCCCCCCTCCCTCATGCGCCGCGGCCCTCCCCCCCATCCCCCCTCCCTCGGGGAGGGGGTGAAGGGGGAGGGGAAGGAGGCGGCGCGCACTTGCCCTCACCCCGACCCTCTCCCAGTGGGAGAGGGGGAGTGTGCCCCGGCCATTTGCCGGGGCCGCGCGACCCCGGTAGAATGAGGGTTCGCTGCCTGTGCATTGCCGTCTCTCATGGGGAGGTGGACGATGAACGTCGTGCTGGTGATCTTCGATTCGCTGCGCAAGGATTGCGTCGGGACGTACGGGACGGCGCCCTGGGGGCCGGTGCAGACGCCGCACCTCGACGCCCTCGCCGAGGAGGCGCTCGTCTTCGACCGGGTCTATCCGGAGTCGCTTCCCACGCTGCCCACGCGGCGGGCCGTTTACACGGGCCGGCGCGTTTACCCGTTCGTGAACGGCGATTTCCGGCTCAAGGGGGACTTCGTCGGCGCCCCCGGCTGGGGACCCATCCCCGAGGACCAGGACACGCTGGCCGAGATGTTCCGCGAGGCCGGCTACCGGACGGGCCTGATCGCCGACGTCTATCACATGTTCAAGCCCTCCAAGAACTTCTGGCGCGGGTTCGACCAGTGGACCTTCCTGCGCGGCCAGGAGACCGACCCCTACCGCAGCGGCCCCGAGCCGACGCCGGACGAGATCGACCACTGGCTGCCGCCGGAGCTTCAGAACCCCGGCAAGGTGCGGTTCATCCGCCAGTGCCTCAAGAACATGCACGACCGCACCAAAGAGGAGGACTACTTCAACGCGCGCGTCCTGATCGAGGCCGTCCGCTGGCTGCAGCAGAACGGCGACGCGGACAGGTTCTTCCTCACTGTCGAGAGCTTCGACCCGCACGAGCCGTGGTTCGTGCCCGAGCACTACCGGCGGCTCTACGCCGACGACGACGGCCCGCAGCAGGTCGTCAGCGGCTACGCGGACACGCGCGACATGGCCCCCGAGCTGCTCGGGCGCACCCGGGCCAACTACAGCGGACTGGTCACCATGTGCGACCGGTGGTTCGGCTACCTGCGCGAGTCCCTGGAGGTGATGGGCCTGCTGGACGAGACGCTGCTCGTCGTGACCAGCGACCACGGCCATTCCATCGGCGACAAGGGCTACATCGGCAAGAGGGGATACCCGTCCGATCCGTCCGTTTACGACATCCCGCTCTTCGTGCGGCACCCGGAAGGGCGCGGCGCCGGGCAGCGCAGCGACGCCGTCGTGCAGCACCACGACATCTCGGCGGAACTGCTGCGTTTCGCCGGGATAGAGCCGCACCAGCCGCTTGACGGCAGGCCGTTCTTCGAGGAGGCCCTGGCCGGGCAGGAGGTCCGCGACCATGCCACGGTCGGCTGGGGCACCGGCCTGACGGTCATCACGAAGCGCTGGTTCATGAACTGCAAGATCGACGGCGCCGGGCCGTTCCTCTACGACCTGGAAGGCGAATCGCCCTACGAGCGCAACGTGGCCGGTGAGCACGCCGACGTTGTCGAGCGCCTTTTCGGCCTCGCGCTGGAGGACGCCGGAGGGGAGTTCCCCGAGTACCTGATGGAACTGGCCCGCAATCAGAAGGACGCGCCGGGCTGCAGCGCACTCGCCGCGCGGCCCGTGTAAGAACGCCTAACAGAAGCAACCGCGGAGGCCGCAGAGGACGCGGAAAAGGCCAAGAACCTGCTCCACAACAGCTTTCTCGGCTCTGCGCTCTCTGCGTTCTCGGCGGTGAAGCCGTTCTGTCGGGGTTTCTAAGGAGCTACCCCATGCACCCGCTGGACGTGCCCCAGGGGCGGGAGCTCATCGCCCCGGGACTGGTCGAGACTCTCTTGACGTTCGGCCTACTGGCGGCGTGCCTGGTCGGGCTGGTCGTCTATCTGGTGTGGAAGCTTCCGCGGGGCACCGACGGCCCGGGCGGCGACTGAGAGCACGGGGACGCCGCAACCCGATTCCCCCCTCCCGCCGGGAGGGGGCAGGGGGAGGGCTGCATTAGTCCCGGCGGCCGGGCCCGCTGAGCACGACGAACCTGGCCCTGCCGGCCTTGCCTGCGGACGGCCGCCACGCCGCTTCCGACCTTACGGCACCTGGAAGGGGCCCACGTATCCGAGGCGGCCGGTCTCGCTGTCCAGCACGTGCAGCAGTACCCTGTCGCCCGATTCCAGCTCCGAGACGGCCTTGCGGTAGTCCTCGACTGAGGTCAATCTCCGCCGGTTCACGCTCCGTATCACGTCGCCGGGCGTAAGGGCCCGGGCGACGGGACTGTCCGGGCTCACCTGGGTCACCACAACGCCGCTCAGGTCCGGCCTGCCCAGCCTCTCGGCCCTCTCGCGGGTCAACGGCTCGACCGTCAGGCCCAGCGGATCGCCCGCTGCAGCGGTGGCCTCCAGTTCGCCCACCGTCACGCGCAGGTTCTTGTAGCCCCCGTCCCGCCACACCTTCACGCGGACCGCGGTGCCGGGGTCGGTCGCCGCCGCCATCAGCCGTAACTGGGTCCTGTTGGTCACCTTCCGCCCGTCGTACTCGACCACTATGTCGCCGGCCTCGAACTTGCCTTCCTCCGCCGGAGAGTCCGTTATCACCTCGTCCACGAGGACGCCCTCGGTGCCCTCAAAGTCGAACATCTCCGCCATCTCGGGCGTCAGGTCTTTGATGTAGATGCCCAGGCGCCCGCGCCTTACCTCGCGGCCCTCGACGAGGTCGTCGAGTACCTCGATGGCCATGTTGACGGGGATGGCGAAGCCGATGCCCGCGTATCCGCCGGTGCCGCTGTAGATGGCGGCGTTGATGCCGACGACCTCGCCGCGCAGGTTGACCAGGGGCCCGCCGCTGTTGCCCGGGTTGATGGCCGCGTCGGTCTGGATCAGGCTCTCGTAGTCGGCCACTCCGAGGCCCGAGCGGCCCGTGGCGCTGACGATGCCCGCGCTGACGGTGTGCGTGAAACCGTAAGGGTTGCCCACCGCCAGGACCCACTGGCCGGCCTTCAAGGTGTCCGAGTCGCCCAGCTCCACCGTGGGCAGGTCCTTCGCCTCGCCCTTGACCCGGATGACGGCCAGGTCTATCTTGTCGTCCGTCCCGACGACCTCCGCGTCGAACCTGCGGCCGTCGGCCAGCTCGACGGACAGTTCATCGGCGCCCTGCACGACGTGGTTGTTGGTCAGGATGTGCCCCTCTTTGTCCAGGATCATGCCGGAGCCGAGGCCGGAACGCCTCCGTTCCTGCGGCTGCTGGTCGGGAGCCTGCTCGGAGCCCGGGAACCCGGGGCCGAAGAACTGCCGGAACTGCTGGAAGAAGGGATCGTCCTCCAACGGGGACCTGTAGCGGCGCCCTCTGCTGACCGTGGTGGCGGTAATGGCCACGACGGCCGGCTGGACCTTCTCGGCCGCCTGCTGGAAGAGCGTCTCCAGCTTGCCCGCAAAATCGGCCAGCTCCTGCGACTCCCCTGCGGCGACGCGGCCCTGCTCCGCCGCCACTGCATCCAGTTGGGCCGCCGGCGCCATGGCACTGCCGAACAGCACCGCCGAGGCCACTACGCACGCCATCATCAGCACGACAAACGTTCTCTTGCTCATTGCGGAACATCCTCCCGGAGTATCTTCTCAGGTCGAACTGGCGTGGAACCGCTCAGTCCCTCAGAACGCCCAACAAAACGCGCTCAACGCGGAGCACGCCGAGAACGCCGAGGAGACAACAGATCTGCCGGAAACCTTGTTTCTTGAATCTTCTCTGCGATCTCTGCGATCTCTGCGCTTCATTCTGTCAGAGCCTTTTGGTCCCTTAACCATATGTCGCCGAACGCGACGGAAAGTTCACGGTTCTCGCGCCCCTTATCATTCTACACCGAATCCCCCGCGCCGTAAACGCCGGCACCGGCGCCCTCACCCTCCGGGAGAAGGCAGAGGGCCTCACCACAACGCCACCACGACCACAAGGGACGGCAACGGCGAGCCGAAGCCCACCGCAAGGCCGGAGGCTTGGCAGGGGATAGAACCGCAAGAACACCGCCAAGCCGCACCGGAGGGCGAATCGAAGGGCTAGCTCGCCGAGGCCCCGGCGAAGGAGGGTCACCGTTGTTTGGTCATTGGGCCTTGGTCATTGATACTTGCCCTGCCGTCAGGGCATCTGCCATATCTTGACCTCTGTGCTATTGAGGCCCTTGGTGGCCAGGAGCGGCGCGCGAAGTGTTCTGGAGTCCAGGCGACCCGTGTACCGCTGGACATGGTCTTTGGCATCTCCCTACTTGGACGGAGCAAGGGGACAGTGATAGACTATGCATACTGTGAAGGAGCTGGGGTGCATGGCACGTTTCCCTGCATAGCACGGGAGGTGCTGAACGTGAGAGAGAACCTCGAGGGTCGGATAGGCAACGTTTCCCTGCCTAAGCGCGCGTATCTTCGCCCTCTGCACGAAGCAATTATCAACTCCGTGCACGCGATCCAAGAGCGATGTCCCGGGGACGGTAGGATCGAGATCGAAGTGCTCCGGGAGCCAATCCAGACTGGGTTTGACGGGTCAGCACAACTGCCATCCGTAACCGGCTTCGTTGTATCGGACAATGGCATCGGCTTCAGCGACAAGCACTATGAGTCCTTTGGGACGGCTGACTCGACCCTGAAGGCTGCGATGGGAGGGAAGGGCGTCGGCCGTTTCATCTGGCTGAAGGCGTTCTCCCACGTGCATATAGAGAGCACATATGGTGAACCAAGTTGCCTCAGGCATCGGGAGTTCGACTTCCAGGTCACCGAGGATGGTATCGAGAATCTGCAGGATACCGAAGCGGCGCCTGGTGCTGAGCATCGCACAGTAGTGAGCCTGACGGGGTACAAGCGCAAGTACAAGGAAGAATGCCCGAAGAGCCTGGAGGTTATCGCGCGTCGGGTGGTTGAGCACTTTCTTGAGCACTTTCTGTTCGATCGGCAACTGCCAGACATACTGCTCAAAGACTCAGCGACCAGCGAGGAGATAGTGTTGCGTGGGATCTTCGACCGCGATTTTGACACGAGCCAGACTGACGAGATCACGGTCAAGAAGCACTCGTTCTCTCTCCAGCACGTTCTCATGGTGAGTCCGCACGACCGTCACCACTACCTGCACTACTGCGGTCACCGGATGGTCGTGACTTCGACGAGGCTTGGCAACGACAACATTCCCCACATGGACGAGCCCCTTCACGATGACGATACCGGTGATCGGTTCTACGCGGGATACGTGTCCAGTTCCTACCTTAACGAGAACATATCCCCTGAGCGAACGGATTTCACGATCGGTGACGGCGCCTCAGGCCCGATGTTCGATGGCGATCCTGGTTTCCAGGACATAGAGCAAGGGGTACTGGTCGCCGCAAAGAGCTTCCTGGCGCCGCGCACGGCAAGAACGAGAGAGGTCGCTCTTCTGCGCGTGCGCGATTATGTCGAGCAGAAGCAGCCGGAGTACCGTTACCTGCTGGAGCGCTATGGAGAGCGGATCGGCGACTTGTCGCCTCACTTGCCGGAAGAGAGGATAGAGGAAGAACTCCACCGGATGGAGTTCGAGACCACCCAGCGCGTTCGCCGCGAGGCGAGCGAAGCCCTGGCAGTTGAGGAAAGCGCGACAGAGGACTGGCAGCAATTCCAGGAGAGGATGCGACGGGTGCTCGGGGACCTTTCAGACCTGAACAAGTCTGAACTGGCGAGGTACGTCAGAGACCGCAAGATCGCCCTCGACTACCTAGAACAGGCTCTGAACCGCCGACCGGACGGCTCCTACCCTCCCGAAGAGGCGATCCATGACTTGGTCTTCCCACGCCGACATACGTCTGACGAAGTCCGGTTCGCCGACCACAACCTGTGGATGCTGGACGAGCGGCTCGTCTACCACCGCTACCTTGCATCCGATGTCCCGTTCTCAGCTCAAGATGCAGCGCCTGTGGAGGTGCACAGCCAGAAGCGATGTGATCTCGTGATATACGACACGCCATCTGCCCTGGTGGAAGAGGACGACGCACCATTTCGTAGCGTCACCATCTTCGAGTTCAAACGCCCTGAGAGAGACAATTACCCCGACAAGAGAGACCCTATAGCCCAGGTGCGCGACTACGTTCGGGATATCCGAGCCGGAACAGCGAAGGACATCCACGGCCGGACCATTCCGGTCCCGGAAAACGCGCCATTTTACTGCTACGTAGTCGCGACGCTCACGCCCAGGCTCAAGCACTGGGCTGAAGACTCAGACATGACTCCCGCCCCTGACGGTCTCGGCTATTTCGTCTATCACAGTCAGCTCAAGGCTTACATCGAAGTGATCAGCTTCGACAAGTTGCTCGCGGATGCCCGCAAGAGGAACCAAGCTTTCTTCAGACGGTTGGGTTTGGCGTGATAGTAAGAGCCCGTGCCCGACGGGGCTCTGGGGTACGCTTGGCTGAGCCCGCAGGCTTCACAGGGATCGGTGCTTGATTCAGAGGCTGGGCTGGGCGCGAGAAGCCGACACGACAGAGCAGTTGCCCTGGGGAACTGGCGAACCGTCAGCTCGGAACGAACACAGGTCCTGGGACACACGGCAGATCGCGTAGGATAAGCAGGTGAAAGGTAAGGAATCGCGTGGCGGCTGATCGCCGCCGAGCCGACCGTCCTTCGCAGGCCGTAGGCCAGCTATGGCGGGCGAGGGGGCCAAGGAGATCAACGGGGCGTCCAGGGGTATGCACCCTCTGCGCAGGCCGTTTCCTTTGGCGGAAGGCGGGCCAGCGTCGCCTTTGCGCCGAGCACCCCACCGGCCAGTAGCGCGCCCGCACCGAGCGCCGGGGCGGACCGTGGACGAGTGGAATCTGCCGGCGCACAAGCCCGACAACCATTGGCTCCACTGCGTTGTCGGTTGTGCCGCGGCCGTTGGGATGCAGGGCGTGGAGCGTATCGGTGCGGCCGTTCAAGGGGTCGATAGGCGCAGACCGCTGAGGCTTTCCGAACTACCAAGGGATCTGTGGAGCAGCGCCCAAATGTGATGTTGACGATGGCCCCATCACAAGCTATTCTGAAGCGACTTCGCAACGCGTGGGGTCCCCTTTCGCGGATGTGGTGCTGCGCTCCAGGAGTCGGTCACTTCGGGCTTGCCTTGAATGGTTCAGAAGAAAGGGTCGAACAGCACGACTGGTGTTGCCTATTCCCGCTAGTAGCGGGCGCACGATTCCATCGGGAGCTGCAATGGAGCCATTAGTCTCGGTAATCCTTGGGAAGGTCTTCGACAAGGGATTCGACGGGGTTTTGCGGGCGTTCCGTCAGAAGCGAGACGTAGTGCTGACACACGTCGGGACTCATCTGCAGGGAGTGGTCCGCTGGAGTGGCCGCATCCAGTTCTACGGCATGAGCGAAGCGCATGACACAGATTCGGCGACGGTTGGTCTGTCCATCGATTCCGTGCCTCGGAGGTTTCGGGGTCCGCAAGACAGAGAGGAATTCCTGGACGAGCAGGCCCTACTGCAAGACGACGAGCATTATGTCTTGCTGGGCGACCCGGGCTCAGGGAAGACAACGACGATCAAGCGCCTTGCGCGGATCCTACTCTCGGAAGCACCACTTTCGGAGTGCGATCGCTGGCAATACCCCTTGGTTATACGACTAAGAGAAACCGACGGGCAGCCGTCGCTCCATGTTGCAGTGTCAAACGCACTGGGTGTTGAACACCACGTGCGGGAACGGAGAGGTCCGGGCTCAATGCCCAACGACGAGTTGGGGGATGTCTACATTGGCGGGGTCCCGATCCAGATCGGTTTGCCGGAACTCCTGAATAGGTCAGGAGCGCTGTTGCTGCTAGACGGCCTTGATGAGGTGGACGAGCAACGCCGCGACAAGTTGGTCGCGGAATTGGCGCATCTGGCCTTCAAACTGTCTGACGCAAAGGTCATTGTCACATGCCGCTCCGGTGCCTATGTGCGTCATTTGGACGGCTATCGTGTGGTGGAGCTGTGCCCTCTCGACGAGAGCCAAGTGCGCCAGATAGCAGGGGCGTGGTTGCCGGACCCCAGCGTCTTCTTGGCGAAGCTTGCCGAGAGACCGTACCGCGACCTAGTCGACCGCCCGCTGTTCCTTACGCAGCTTCTGTTCCTGTTCGGCAGATTCGGGTACCTGCCGGAGCAGCCCGCCACTGTGTACAAGAACATCACGCAGATCCTCCTGAAGGATTGGGACTACGAGCGCAACATCAGGCGGGAAAGCCGTTACGCTTCATTCACACCTGACCGGAAGTTTGATTTCCTATGCTCGCTTGCCTATACTCTCACCTACCTATTGAAGACGAGTTCGTTCACGACAGCGGAGCTCATTGGGGGCTATCGGGCAATCCACCAAGCTTTCAACCTCCCATTGGGTGAGGCCAAGGTGGTCGCCCAGGAGATTGAGACGCATACAGGCATCATCCTTGAAACAGGGATAGACAGATACGAGTTCTCGCATTTGTCTCTGCAGGAATACCTATGCGCAGAGTACATCGTGCGGGAGCCGTTCTCGGACAAGCTCCTTGAGTATCTCCGCGAGTACCCCGCCCCTATTGCCGTCGCGGTTGCGCTGTCAGCTGATCCCGGTAACTGGTTTGCCGCGCTGCTGCTAAGGCAGAAGAACTTCGCGGCTTTCACAGAGGAGAGCTTAGCAGTTCTGCTCGGCCGGCTTGCTCTGGAGCGGCCCTTCTTCGCTCCGCAGCTGAACGTCGGCCTTGCGGTTCTTAGGGTGTTGCTTGCGTACCCTTCCGGTGAGCATCCACGGCTCCGTGCTGAGAACCAGCGCTTTGTCGAACTCCCGGGCGTGAAGGAGTTACTCTCGAAAGTTGTTGATGGCTGGAGTTGAGCGTATCCTTCGGGGATTCGTAAGTGACGTTTTCGTCTCCCTGAAGCGGCCCTCTACGGGAGGGCCAGGAAGGATACGCTCATGGA
>Ga0180432_10001948_pt1 | contig 31686 bp, 24 predicted proteins | sample SS_ome_10_FD_132414 | JGI IMG/M metagenome (GOLD analysis project Ga0180432, IMG submission 132414) | Hypersaline lake sediment archaeal communities from the Salton Sea, California, USA - SS_1_MS_2 metaG | ecosystem: Environmental > Aquatic > Non-marine Saline and Alkaline > Hypersaline >...
AGGCCGTCCGGGAATTCGACCCTGTAGGGAACGCCCTCTGTGGCGTTCCGCAGATGGATCGTTGCCCAAAAGGAACGGCACAGAGGCCGTTCTCCTACAGTGATTTCGGTCTGCAATTCCCGGACACCCTCAAATATGTGCCTGCCCGCAACCTTGAACTTCGCAGGAAGCAACAATGAGAACGCCTGTTTGGCTGCTTGTGTGGCTGTCGATCGTTGCCGGCAAATTGGCTGCCGGCGAGCCGGTCGGCCTGCGGGCGGAAAGTTTTCTGGTTCCGCCGTCGACCGGGCCGCTGGTCTCGGTCGACGTCAAGAATCTGCAAGACGTGCCGTATCAGGGTAAGATCGGCATGAAGGGGCCCGAGGGCTGGAAAATTACGCCGGAGTATCGCGAGGTCTCGCTGAAACCCGGTGAGGTCGCCCGGGTGACCTTCGCGGTGGAGGAGGGCCGCAACACGCCCGGCAACCGCTATCCGGTCGAAGTCTCCGCCACCGGCGGCGGCCGGACGGTTACACGCCGGCAAGACGTCGTCGTGGCCAGTGCCCCCTACTTCAAGCCGGCGATCGACGGCAACGTGAAGGATTGGAAGGACGCCATTCCCGTCACGTTTGAAACCGGCGGCAAAAAAACAACGATCAGCACCTACTGGAACCGCCGGCAGTTTGCGATCCTGGTTGCCGTGGAAGAAGACAGGTTGGTCCGAGCCGATCAGGCCCAGGTGTTCGACGCCGTGCAACTGGCCGTCTCGCCGGCAGATGCCGCCACCGGCACTTCGCCCAACGATGAAGCCGAGCGGTTTGAGTTCCTCTTCCTTGCCGGCGAAGGTGGCAAGGGGAAATGTTTCCAGCTCGCCGCGCCGGGTATGAAACTGGCCGAAGCGGCGAAGCCGAGATCGCTTGGCACGTTTGCTTACGAGGATGCCGACGTGGCCGTCAGCCGCAAGGACGGGGTGACCTATTACGAATGCGCGATCCCGTTCCGCCCGATGCGCGACCGGATCCGGCCAAGCGAAGGCCGCGAGTTCAGGCTCTCGGTCCTGGTCCATGACCCCGACGGGACCGGCATCCGCGACTGGGGCCAGGCCGCCGGCTTGTGGCCGTGCCAACGCAATCCGCTGGCGTGGAGCAAGTGGAAAGGGGCCCGTTGGGGCGAGAAACCGCCGTTCGACAATAAAGTAGAATGGGGGCTTTGTAGCTCGCAATATTGAAAGTAGACGTACGGTGGGACAAGCGCAGCGCTGGCCCACCAGCCCCAAAGCCACCGGAGATGGTGGGCCGGCGCTGCGCTTGTCCCACCCTACAGATCTTTGTAGGACAGGTTTGTAACCTGTCCTCCAGGAAAACTCACAGGAGAAACCATCATGAACCGCTTTGCATTATCTGTTATCGCATTTGGCATCGTTGCCCACCTCACTTCCGCCGCACTTGCTGCCGACGACGTCTACAAGTGCCCTGCCGCGAAAGCCGGCGGGCCGATCGTCTTGCAGGTCGTCATGGTCGAGGACGAGGACGAGAAACCGGCCGCCGCCGGAAAAGCCGCCGCCGAAGCTCTCAAGAAAGCCATGGGCGACGTGCCGCTGAAGGCCGTCATCGTCTCCGAGTGCTTTGAAGACAAAGAAAACAAGGAGAAGCTGCTCGAGGGCGTCTGCTCGGTCCTGCCCAAGGACATCATCTTCGGCGGCGCCACCTACGGCTCGTTCACGCAGAAGAGCTGCACCGATTTCGACTCGGTCTGCCTGTTGGGAATCGGCGGCGACGGGATCGGTGTTTCAGCCGCGTTGGTCACGGATCTGGGCGCCTCGAAGCTCAGCCTTGACGACCAGCTTGCCGAGATCGAGAAACGGCTCCACGCCGGCGGCGAGAAACTCGCCAAGAAAGTACCCAAGTCGAAGAAGGATCAACTGCTGATCCTCATTCCGGATGCCCACTCGCCGAAGAACACCTACCTGGTCGAGGGCGTCCAGAAGGCCGTCTCCCCGAAGTTTCCCGTCACCGGTGGGTCGGTCAACAAGAACGCCGGCCAAACGTTCGTCTACTTCCAAGGCAAGATGCACACCGACGCCGCGGTGGCCGTAATGCTCTCCGGCAAGTTCAAGGTCGCCTTGGCCGGGCGCAAGGCCAAGGAAAACGACGCGGTTATCAAGACGGCCAAAGACGGGGCCGCCGAGGCCATCAAGGGCATGAAGAAGGCCAAACCGATCGCCGTATTGGCGTACAACTGCGCCGGACGACGCAGCAAGCTCAAGAAAATGGAGGACGAGCTGGTCGCCATCCAATCGGCCATCGGCAAGGAGATCCCGCTGTTCGGCTGCTACAACGCCGGCGAGATCGGCCCGGTGGACACCGCCGAAAAGAAACCCGGCACGATGTGCGGCGGCAGCGGATGGCACGTGATGTTCACCGTGATCGGGAAGTAGACCGTTGCCCAACCGCACCTTGGGTTGCTGGCTGGCGACCATGGTGAAGGCGCGCGTACTTCGGGGCGGCAGTTCCACACCGGCGGATTGACCACGAGGACTTTCAGGAACTTCCAACCCCGGATGAATCGTCCGGAATTACAACCTTCATCGTACGAACTCCCGAGACTTCAGGCCGAGTGCCACTTCCACTATTCTAGCAGATGTTCCCCGCCCGGTGCAACTCCGGCAAGTGCGGGCCCCAACACTTTGTCATTTCCCCATAAAGCTGCGACCGTCGGTCGCGGCCAACACAAATCGCAGCGGTCTCCGACATCGCCGGGCGCGACCAACGGTCGCGGCTTTGTAGCCGGAAGCCGAGGAAACAGGAAGGCCCGGCCTTCACGGCGAAGACCGGGCCTCGTTTTGACTCGTTTTCAGATCGCATGGATCCGTACGAGCTGGTGGCTGCCCGAAGGACAACCCGCCGGTGATCCCTAGGCGGAGCCACCTCGCTGGCTTGTACAGTTATATTCCACTGGATCACCTCCTTTCTACAGGGCCCTCCCGCTTCGGCCGGTTGCCAGTTCCGACCACCTCGCGGGCTTCTGGTCCGTCGTGCCGCGTGCCGCACGACCTCTGTATCTATCATTGCAGAATCGGCCGGAAAGGCAAGGGCAATTCTTGGGGGGAAGGATAACCTGAAATCGCTGGGCAAAGGCGCCCCGTCCCCCCGTTTCTCCGCGTTCTCCTTGGGACAATCGCTGCCGGAGGAAGGTTCGCCTTTGGGCCTTTGCGACTATCCGCCGGCAATGGCCAGACAAAAAGTCTTCTTTCGCCGGGCAGTTTGTGATACTTTACGTTCATGAGCCAGAAAGGACCAGTCGTTCTCGGCATTGACGTGGGCACCGGCGGCGTCCGTGTATTGGCCGTGACCGAAGCGGGTAACGTGGCCGCCGGGGCATCCGCGCCGCTCGATGCGGCTGTTCTCACACCCCGACAAGACCGGCACGAACAACCGCCGGCGGCATGGTGGCAGGCCGTCCGGCGCGCGCTGGCCGAGACGTTGCAGCAGATCGACAAGCCGGAGCGACTTGCCGCCGTGGCAGTCGACGGCACATCCGGCACGTTGGTCGCGGTGGACGAAACCGGCGAGCCGTTGCGGCCGGCCATTATGTACAACGATCCCCGCGCGGCGGCCGAAGCCGAGCAACTCAACGCCCTCGCCGGCGAGTTCTGCGCGAAGCTCGGCTACCGGTTTGCCGCGTCGTTCGCCTTGGCCAAGATCGCATGGCTTGCGAACAACGAACCCGAAATCTTCGGCAAGGCCGCCCGGTTCGTCCACCAGGCCGACTACATCCAAGAGCAACTGACCGGCAAACCGGCCACCAGCGACTACAGCAACGCCCTGAAGACCGGCTACGACCTGATCGAGGAGTGCTGGCCCGCGTGGATCGACCGGCAGCTCGGCGTCGTCGATCGATTGCCGCCCGTCGTTGCGCCGGGCACAAAAGTGGGGACCATCTCATCCGCCGCGGCGGAGCAGACCGGCTTGCCGGAGGGATTGCCGGTCGTCACCGGGGCAACCGACGGCACGGCCGCGCTGCTGGCCTCCGGCGCCCGAAATCCCGGCGACTACAACACCACGCTCGGCACCACCCTGGTGTTCAAAGGGATCAGCAAGCGGATCTGCCGCCAAGGGGACGGCCTGATCTACAGCCACAAACTCCCCGGCGGGCTCTGGTTGCCCGGGGCGGCGGGTAACGTCGGTTGCGAATGGATCGACGGCATGTTTCCCGGGGCCGATGTCGGGGCGATGGACACCGACGCCGGCCCGCGGCTGCCGTGCGATTGTCTCGCCTATCCCCTGGTACGAAAGGGCGAACGGTTTCCCTTTCTGTCCAAGGCGGCCAAGGGCTTCTTCCTTTCCGAACCGGAGGACGAGCGGGACCGCTACGCCGCCTGCCTGCAAGGAACGGCCTTGGTTGAACGGCTCGGTTATGAGATACTGGACGAAGCAATCGTCGCCGGCGGCGGCGAGGTCTTCAGCACCGGCGGCGGCAGCAAGAGCGACATCTGGATGCAGTGCCGCTCGGACGTCGCAGGGCGGGTGTTCCACCGCCCGGGGTGCGGCCAGTCGGCATTCGGCTCGGCGGTGCTCGCCGCGGCGGGGACCTGTTTTTCGGGGCTTCGCGAGGCCGCCGAAAGCATGATCCGGCTGGAGACCGCGTTCGCACCCCGTCTTGAATTCACAAAGAGATACGACGACCTTTTCGGCCGGTTCCGCCAAGAACTCAGCAACCGAGGATACCTGTGAGCATCTACAAGCCGTGCGATATCCGCGGGAACGTTACCGGCGAACTGACAATCCACCTGTATCGAAGGTGGGGGATTGCCTTGGGGCTTCAAGTCCCGCCGGGCGAGAAGTTCATTGTCGGCGGTGACGTCCGCGAATCAACGCCGGCGTTTCTCGCCTCGCTGGTCGACGGGCTGTGCGAGGCCGGGGTGAGTGTCGTGAACCTCGGCCGGTTGCCCACCCCGATGATCTACCATGCCCGGCGACGCATCCATGCAGCGGCCGCGGCGATCGTGACCGCCTCGCACAATCCGGCCGACATCAACGGGCTGAAGTGGACCATCGGCGGCAAACCACCGACGCCGGCGGACGTTGCGGCCCTGGAAGAAGCGGCCCAATCGCCGCCCTGCTGCGACCGCGAGCCGACCGAAGCGCGCAGGCTCGACGTCACGTTCGACTACGTCGCCTGGTTGCAGGAGACCTTTGTCGATTCCCTTTCCGCACGTTGCCATGTCGTGCTCGATCCGCTGTACGGTTGCTGGTCGGCCAAAGCACGGCGCTATCTCCACGCCATCTTCCCGCAGTGTTTCTTCACGGCGCTCCACGACGAGCCCGACAAGCAGTTCGGCGGCCGCCTGCCCGACTGCTCCCGGCGGGAGAACCTCCTGGAACTCGGCGAGGCCGTCTACCGCGAGCGGGCCGACCTGGGGATCGCCTTCGACGGCGACGGGGACCGCGTGGCGCTGGTCGACGGAAACGGCGACGCCCTGACCGGCGAGGAAACCACCTGGGCCTTGCTGCAAACCTATGGTCAGGAACTCCAAGGGAAGCCGTTTGTCTACGACCAGAAATTCTCCGATCGAATCCCTGAAACGGCCCGGCGACTCGGCGCCGAACCGCTGGTCGAGCGGAGCGGCCACGCCTTTATCCGCACCCGGATGCAGGAATCGGAAGCCCCGTTCGGGGCCGAGGTCAGCGGCCACTATTTTTTCGGTGAACTCGGCGGCGGCGACGACGGGCTGTTGGCCGCCTGCCGGATGATCGCCTTTCTGACCGGGACCGGTCAAACGCTGCTCGACCTGCGCCGCGAGTGCCCCGAGATTTTCATGACGCCCGACTTGCGCGTGCCGCTCGACGTGGCGGCGCAGCAGGAGACGATCGAGCGGGTCCGCGCGGCGTGGTCCGATTATCCCCAGAAAACGCTCGACGGTATCCGCATCGACACGCCCGCCGGCTGGGGGCTGATCCGGCCATCCGTGACCGAACCGGCCTTGACGTTCCGCTTCGAGTCGGTCGACTGGCTCGGGCTCGAAGATCTCGTCGACCGGTTCTGTGACACGCTCGGCGAGGTCGGCGACCGGCTTCGGACAAGCTACGAAATTGCCATGGGGCGGGAATGAAACGACAAAGCCGGGACCAGTGGTCGTGGAAACTGCGGCGAAGTATCTGATACAATCGTAGAATGTCCGAAGATCGAAGTAACGGGACCAGGCAGTCGAGGCCGACCTATCGTCTGTCAAAGCACGGGGGTTGGACCAGCCTCTCGACGAACGCCCACAAGAAAGGCTTTCGCTACACCCTGGCCGAACTGCATGTGCTCGTGGGGCTTTTCGCTTTGGTGTGCGGGTTGGCGAAGTGGTGCGGTTCGCCGTCTCTTGCAGCAATGGGCGTGACTGCCTTGATCGCATGGCTGATGGCTCGATATGCCTATGCGCATCTGATGGCCGTTCTTTTCTTCTTCTTCGGCGCCGAGCTTCTTGCCTTGCAGGGCGTGGCTTTCGTGTACGAATCCATCGATGGCGTCGAATTTTTGCTTGCAGCAGCGTTCGCGCTCATTCCTGTCAGCGTCAGCATCGCAATCCTCATGGGAACGGCAATCTGCCAGAAAGAGAAACGCTGGTGGCAGTTGGGAAATGTCGCGTTCATTATTCTTCTGATCGCCACATGGGTTGCGATTCTCCTATTCGTGCGCGCGCACGTATGGCAGATTATCCGTCAGCCGCCCGCTCCCCGCTTCTCCGCGACCACTGGTCGCGGCTTTACAGCACGAGTGGACGACTCCTGCCAGATTCAGCGGACGGCACACGGAGTGTGCCTGCTACTTTTCTTGCCAAACACGGAACCCAACCTCAAGGAGTGCATCACTTCGAGGTCCAACGGTTCGACCGCGACATCGGCCAGCGGCTCGAACAGCTCAAAAAGGCCGGCCGAGATCAAGCCGGGCCGGGTGGTCGACGATTTCGTCAGCTTCTGCGACTTTGCCCCGACGTTTCTCGCCGCCGCCGGTATCAAACCGCCGAAGGATATGACCGGCCGCAGCTTCATGAACCTGTTGACCTCCGACAAATCCTGCTGGATCGACCCGGCCCGCGACAAGGTCTTCGTCGAGCGCGAGCGGCACACCGTTTGCCGCCCGAACGGGCAAAGCTACCCGGTCCGCGCCATCCGCACGAAGGATTTCTTCTACATCCGCAATCTCCGGCCGAACCTCTGGCCGATCGGCGACCCGGACGTGTTCCGCGACTGCGACGGTTCGCCGTCGAAGACGGAGATTCTCAAGCGCCGCGCCGAGCCGGAGATCGCCCCGTTTTTCGATCTATCGTTCGCCAAACGCCCGGAGGAGGAGTTGTTCGACCTGAAGAAGGACCCCGACCAGATCCGCAACGTCGCCGCCGAGGCGGAGTACGCCGACGTCAAGAAGAAACTCCGCGTCGAGCTGGACAAATGGATGGCCGAAAAGGCCGCCCCCCGGGCGAAAGGCGAAACCGATTTCTTCGACAAGGTCCCCTACCAGGGCCGAAGACCGGCACAGAAAAAGCCGGCAGGAAAGAAGTAATCCTGCAAACGCCCCCGCAAGCGCCGCCGCCGAGTGCCACTGCTGGCTTGTCCAGCAGTGTGGTAGCGGGTAGAGTAACCGCATGAAGAATACGCCAGCCAAGATAAGGGAGCAAGAAATGAAGAGACGCTTGCGGTTGAACACGGCAAGTGTTGTGGTCGTTCTCTTTGCAACGGGGCTCTGTTGCGCCGCCGCGCCTAAGGAGACTGGCGAGAAAGAGGACAAGCCGAAGAAGATCCATACCACTTGTGCCACCGATCGGCAGTCGGGACACATCACCTGCCTGAAACTCGATTCGGAATTGATGGAGTGGAGCACAGGCCCCGGGAAGGCGGGCTGGATTTACTGCTACGTTCCGCATTCCAAAGAGAAGTCGGCGCGTTGGGAATTCGCGCCCTCGACGGCCACCGAGATCGACCAGGTCGACCTGACGAAGCTCCAGGCGGTGAAGTTCTACCTCAACGACACCCCGCAGCGTGCAGCGGCGTTTGGCGACTGTTGGAAGAAGGGCTCGTCGCTGCTGGTGACCGAGGGGGAAGTTTACTTCGCTCGCAAGAACAACGCGCCTTCGGTTGTCTACGTGTTGAAAATAAAGAAGCGGGAAAAGTGGCGGCTCTGGGTCGACTACGCCATCGCCGATGTTCCGGCCAAGGATGACGCCAAGAAAGCCGCCCGCTGGCGCGTTGGTGTCGTGAAGGGAGAGGACGATCCGAAGAACATTCTCGGCACCGGGTTGCTTCTCACACCGGAACAAGCCCGCACGGCCTTGGTCGAATCGCTCCTTCCGGCGAAGCCCGTGCCTGGCATCGTGGCACTCAGAAAAGGAATGGCAACGATCGGGCCATTCGTCTGCGATCTGCGGAGAGGAACCTTCTATATGGAGATCATCAGAAAGACCTCGCTGGAGGAGAAGTGGGGTTCCTTCAAACGAGAGGGCAAACAATGGAAAGCGGTGGTTTCGGGAAACCGCATGCTTATGTCAGAAGAGCACTATCTCCCCAAACCGGACCCGTCCGAACCCGATCCCTTTGGTCCCGATCCGGATCCGGCTTTCGATCCCTTTGGCGATAAGCCTTAGTGGCCTGGCGTGAACTCACGGCACACGAGATTGCCAGGCATTCGGATCGCGGTGTCCGTGGAACACAACAATGACATCGACGCAATCGGCCTCGAGTACGTAGCAGACCACGTAGGGAAATCGTCTCACAAGTGTCTGGCGCACCCCCTTATGAGTCACGGCGTGTAGTTCAGGCGTCTCGCAGATTCGCTGAAACACCTATTCCACGCATTGCACAAACGCGCGTCCCAAGCCGGGACGCTCACCTTCGTACCACTGGAAGGCAGCAGTCAAATCCAACTCGGCCTCCGGCTGGATCGTGATAGGTCATGACTCGCCCTGGAGTCTTTCCTTGACTTCCTTCCAGGACGATCCTTGTCCGGGCGACGACTCGCGTCTGGCAAGGCGGCGGTCCAGTTCCGCCTTCTGGGCCTCGGTTAGCTCGAACTCGCCTTCGTCCTCGACAATGCTGTCCCAGATTCGTTCGACCAGCGCGATGCGTTCCGGCACCGGTAGATCGCGAATCTCAGGTGGAAGAGAGGGTTGTGCCATTGGATTCATCCCGTCTCTGTTTGCCGGTTGCTGCCCCCCGGAATTCCCATCATTCCAATCTACCAGGAATCGGCGCAAAAGGCCAGCGTCGTCACAGGCGCATTCCCGCGAACCCCCTCCACACAGTGGGGGGCTTGTTGCACCGGCAAATCATGCTAACATGACCGCTGGCTGAAACGCTGTCTGAAACTTGTGTGAAACTCACGGAGGGACCTCGCCGTGCCGCCGCGCCTGAATACGCTTCGCAATTGCGACTGTGTCGCCGGGATGAAGAAACTCGACGACGGCGTTGTCGATCTGGCGTTTGCCGACCCGCCGTATAACATCGGCTATGAGTATGACAAATACGACGACCGCCGCGCGAGCGACGAGTATCTCGATTGGAGCCGCCGGTGGACCGCCGAGGTCGCCCGGGTGTTGAAGCCTGACGGCACCCTCTGGCTGGCCATCGGCGACGACTACGCGGCCGAGCTGAAGGTGATGCTCCAACAGGAGCACGGCCTGCACTGCCGAAGCTGGGTCATCTGGTACTACACGTTCGGCGTGAACTGCACGCACAAGTTCAGCCGCTCACACACGCACCTGCTCTACATGGTCAAGGACCCGGACAGGTTCACGTTCAACGCCGACGACCCGGATATCCGCATCCCGTCGGCCCGGCAGTTGGTCTACAGCGACCGACGGGCGAACCCCAAGGGCCGCCTGCCCGACGATACGTGGATTCTCCGCCCGCAGGATATCCCCGACAGCTTCCAGGCGAACGAAGACACGTGGTACTTCCCGCGCGTCTGCGGCACCTTCAAGGAGCGGACCGGGTTCCACGGCTGCCAGATGCCCGAGCAATTGCTGGGGCGGATTATCCGCTCGTGCAGCAACGAGGGCGAACTGGTGCTCGATCCCCTGGCCGGCACCGGTAGTACCTTGGTGGTGGCCAAGAAGTTGAAGCGGAAGCACCTCGGGTTCGAGCTTTCGGAGGAGTACGTCGCGCAAGCCAAGAAACGCCTGCAAGCCGTCCGCCCGGGCGATCCGCTCGACGGGGCGGCGGAACCGCTGACAAGCGTGCCGAGCACGGCCGAAGGGCGAAAGCTGGAAGACGTGAAAAGGTCGCCCAAGAAGAAAAAGAAGACCGTCTCGTCGCAGCAGAAAACGTTCCCGCAGTTCTGACCATGAAATTCGCCATCCGCAACAATCCGCGACAGGAACCCCCGTTATGAAATTCGCCGTCTGCAACGAGACTTTTCAGGATTGGCCGTTTGAAAAGGCCTTTGTGTTCGCGGCCGAGTGCGGATACGCGGGCGTCGAAATCGCGCCGTTTACGATCACGGAGTATGTCACCGACATCTCCCCGGCCCGCAGGGCCGAAGTGCGAAAGCAGGCCGAGGCCGCGGGGCTCGAGGTCGTCGGGCTCCACTGGCTGCTGGCCAAGACCGAGGGCTTCTACATGACCAGCCCCGACGCGGATGTGCGAAAGAAGACAGCCGGCTACTTCGCCGAGTTGGCGCGGCTGTGTGCCGAGCTGGGCGGCAAGGTCATGGTCTGCGGCTCACCCCAACAGCGGAACCTGCTGCCGGGCGTCACGCACGAAGAAGCAACCGGCTACGCGGCCGAGGTGTTTCAGGCGGTCGTGCCGGCGTTGGAAGAAACCGGCGTGGTGCTCGCGTTGGAGCCGCTGGCGCCGAAAGAGACCGATTTCATGCTAACCGCCGCCGATGCAGTCGCCTTGGCCGAGCGGATCGGCTCACCGCAGGTGCGGCTCCATCTCGACTGCAAGGCGATGTCGAGCGAATCGACCCCCATTCCCCAACTGATCGCCGACAACCGCCAACACCTGGCCCACTTTCACGCGAACGACCCGAACCTCCAGGGCCCGGGGTTCGGCGATCTCGATTTCGTGCCGATTCTGAAGGCACTTCACAACATCGAGTACGCCGGCTGGGTTTCCGTCGAGGTCTTCGATTACACCCCCGGCATCGAACGCTTGGCTCGCGAGAGCATCGAATATATGCGGAAGTGCCTGGGCAGGTTTTCACAATAGTCGGGGACAACGTCCCGCGGAGCATTCCACAACAAGCTGTTCCGGCTATTCGCCACCCCAATCCCTCATTGCCCTGCCATTTTGGCAGTTTCCCGTCACAATGGGTCCGGTTGGCGAGTAGCAAACTGCCACAGGATTATGGGCTATTTCACCACCCCCCGGACAATCCGTGCAAACAAAAGCAGATATTTCAGAGAATCGTCCGGACTGTTTGGGGAAAAACGGGCGTTACACGTTGCAGAAAAGGACGCCTAAGCTACTGTCAGAAAAGGTTTTGCAACGATTGCGGAGAGCGGTTGGGCTCGTTTTTCTCGCGGTTCCTATCGATTGGGCACGCAAGTTGCTTTTTGATGAATTGTCCGACGCAGCGGAGCGTCGGCACCTTTTCTACCCCGGAAGGTGGGGTTTTGGCGCTATCGCCGCAAAAAAACTGGTAGGATACGGAGGTGGGAGAGGCTTCTCGCCACGGACCGGATGCCCGGCGGCCGATCGATTTCCCTTTCGGGTCGAACCCTTTTCCACGAGCGAGCGTATCAGACATGAACGGCACGATCGAACAAATGCACTTGAGTGCCTCGAACTCTCCGAAAGACTGGACCGACGAGGAACTCCTGCTGGAGTACCGCTCGACGGGAGACCGAGAGACGTTTAACGAACTCGTCCACCGATACGAGGGTGAACTTTACGGGTATCTGCGGCACTATTTGGGCGACGCCGAGATGGCCGAAGACGTCTTTCAGCAGACGTTCCTTCAGGTACATTTGAAGTGCGAGAAGTTCGAGCCGGGCCGAAAGGTTCGACCTTGGTTGTATGCGGTGGCCACGAACCAGGCCATCGATTTCCAGCGCCGCAACCGGCGGCACCGCATGGTCAGCCTTGACCGGCGCATGGGAAGCAAGAGGGAAAACGAGACAGGCACCCTGGTCGACCTGCTCGACAGCTCCGAAGCGGATCCCGTCGAGAAGGCCGAGGCAACCGAGCAGCGAGAGCGAGTTCGTCAGGCCGTCCGTGACCTACCAGAACCAGTTGGGCAAGTCGTCGTGTTGGTCTATTTCCAAGGCTTGAAATATCGTGAAGCGGCCGAGGTGCTCGACATCCCGGTCGGCACGGTCAAGAGCCGCCTGCACGCCGCGATCGGCAAGCTCAACGAAGCGCTAACCCGCACCCACCTTCCAAGATGACAGACCCACTTCAACAGCAACTGCTCGGCCATCTGCTCGGCGCGTTGGACGACGACGAGGCGAAATCGGTTGCCGATCGGCTGAAATCCGACCCGCAATTCCGTCAGGAGCTCGATCGCCTTCAGCGTCAAGTGGCGCCGCTGGAGGCGGCGCGCGAGCAGTTCCCCGTTCCGCCCGGCCTGGCGGAAAGAGCGTGTGCCTTTGTTGCGGCGGCGATCGATCAGGCCGATCCCGTTCCAGAACCCGAACCGCGAGCGGACGACCGCCCGGTTCCGCGGAGCAAGTCGGCGCGGATGCCGATGACCCCGGAGACGAACTCGCCGAGTTGGATCAGCCGGATCCGTTGGGCTGACGTCGTGATGGCGTTAAGTGTCTTTTGTGTGGCGGCTTTCCTGACGATCCCGGCGATTCAGGCTGCGCGGTTCAACGCCCGAAAGGCTGCCTGCCAGGACAACCTCCGCCAGCTCGGTATGGCGATGAACCAGTACAGCGACAACAATCAAGGGTACTTTCCCTTCGTTCCGCCCGAAGGAAAGCTGGCGGCAGCGGGGATCTACGCCCCGGTGCTCGCACGTGACGGCTACCTGACCGAACCGGAACGGCTCGTTTGCCCCGACTCGCCGTTGGCCGACAAGGACGGCTTTCGCATCCCGCCGGTCGAAGAGATTCAAGCAGCCGGGCGCGAAGAGCTGGCCGATCTGCGGCGCCGGATGGGCGGAAGCTACGGCTACAGCCTCGGGCACATGGAGGGGGAGCGATATTCGGGGACGAAGAACCTCGGGCGTAGCAGCTTTGCGTTGATGGCCGACGCCCCCGGCCTTGCCCGGTCCCGTTTGCAGACCGATAACCATGGCGGTAAGGGGCAAAACGTCCTGTTCGAGGACGGTTCGCTCCGGTTCGTCGCCACCCCCAAACCGAACGATCTCTTCGACGACTTCTTCCGCAACGACAACGGCGAGATCGCCGCCGGCCTGCACCGCGCCGATTCGGTTATCGGATCCAGTGCAACGCCGCCGATTACGTACGTGAATTTCCCGTAATCCGGTAGCCATGGTCGCCCGTCCGCGGTTTGAGCGGCGGATCCACGGTTTGCACCCACAGCTCTTCCACCAGGCTTTCCGCGTTGCTGGTCGTGTTTGCACCCACGGTCTGGCAACCGTGGCTACATCGCGAGCAGCTCTTCCACCAGGCCTTCCGCGTCGTTGGTCGTGTTGGTCAGCCGCATCAGCCAGAGGGAGTGGAACACACCGGTCGAGTCGAACAACTCCGGTTGAAAGCAGGCGAGAATCGAGCCGGCGATCCGGTGATTGAGATCGGCATTCGGGGTGCCGGCGCACAGGTCCGTTTGGAAGGCCGCGCGCAGCGAGGCAAGGATCAGCGGCCACGCGTGGCGCCCACCCTTCAGGCTGCTCCGATACCGCAAGTCTTCGGCAAAATCTCTTGCCCGGGCAGGGTCGATCGCGAACTCGCTGACGTCGTGAATCCCGAGGAGGTAACCAATCAACAGATCGGACCATCGTTCCGCCCGCCGCCGAAGGCGGTTCAGTTCGAGCGTCGTGCCGCTATCGATCCGGTCCCCTTCGATTAGAAGTGTCAGCACGCGGCGACGGGCTTCGAGGTGGCCGGTCATGATACTGCGGGCAACCGGCCCGGCAACTTCGGTTCCTCGTTCGCCATCGCAGGCACACAACACGGCCGTCCAGACACGGGTAAGAACCTCGCCGGCGAGGATCTCTTCGACCACCCGGCGGATAAAGGGCCAAGGTGCCGTGCGCCGATCGGCGTCGGCCGATCGCAAGTCGTCCGAGAAGCCCTTCAGGCTCCGGTTCCAGCGATCGAGCCGGCATCTCGACGCCGTCCAATATTCTTCGATGCTCGTTGGAGAAAGTCGCCCTGCCTGGCGGACGAGGACCGAGCCGTGGGCAGCGACCAGCGCGGCCAGTTCCACAAGTTCATGTGCGTGCATAGCTGGGGGAGCAGATTCAGTGGAGGGGAGAAAAGCGGGAAAACCCGAGGACCCCCGGGCTCTCCCGACTCCGGGCGATTCGGACGGACCTAGGGAGCAAACGGAATGCCGAAGGGGGATCCCCGCACGTACTCAAAGGGACCTTTGTTGTAAGACAGGTTGCCGCAACGACTTGCGACAACCGCGAGATCATCGGCAGAGCCAATGCCTAGGGAACGATGTTGCCAAAAAGCAACAAACGTCCCTTTGTAGACAACACAATAGCCGGCCCGCAACACGGGGCGGAGAAGTCGGCAAAGGCTCAACCCACCCGCCGCCGGCTGGTGACGTCGTAGTGCGGGCCCTTCAGCAAGGGATCGCCCTGGAACGGGTCGCGTGCCTGCTCGCCGGGCCGATACACCCGCACGTAACCCGGCAGCCAACGGTCGAAGATGGGGGCTATCGCCAGCGATGCCCAGAGAAACGACATCGGCTCGACGGGGATCCGAAACCGCACCGAGACGATGACCAGGGTATGAAACAGCATTACCGCCGCGAAGATCGCCAAGGTGGGCCAGAGCCGCCGCCAGTAACTCGGCCCGGCCGCCAAACCGATCACCGCCAACACAAGCCAGGTGACGGTGGCCATGCGGTAGACGCGGTTGGCCGCCTTGGGGTTCGTTTCGTCGAACAGGAGAAAATAGCGAAGCCGGTTGAGGCACAGCCGACAATACCGGCCCGGGTTTTCGCGGATGAACTCCCACGCCCGGCAACCGAGCAGGGCAGATCGTTCCGGCTCGCTGAGGCCCTCAAACTCGCGGTAGCCGGTTGGTTTCAGCAACACGTCGTCGATGTAGAGCGTCTCATGGCGGGCTTCCCACAGGGCACGGTCGATACCGGCCAGCGTGCCGTCGTGATCGCGTCGCAGGTCTTCGGCCGACGGCTTGGGAATCTTGTCGGTTCCCCAGCTTATCGGGTTGTTGCCTTGCCAAAGGGCGTAGCCGAACGTCGATTTGACGAAGACGGGTCGGCCGTGGACGATCCAGTTTCGGGCGGTCCAGGGGGTGATGATCACGGCGGCGATGCCGGCCATCATTGCGACGCGGCCGATCGGCCCAAGGGCAAACCGCCGCCGCCAGGAACCGTCGCCTTCGGCCATCCAGAACGCCAGTGCGCAGATCGGCAGGGCCACGGCCAGAATCGGTTCGACCAGGAGCAAGGCCCCGGCGAGGCCCCCGGCCAGTATTGCCCCGTCGCGGGTTGCCCGCCATCGTGGCGAGACGCAAACCGCCAACAGTAGGGTCAAGACCAGCGCCGCCCAAAGGGCGACTTGCAGGTGCGTGACCATGTAGAGGTGGGTCGGATAGACGGCGGCGCCGATGGCGGCCACCCAACCGATGCTCGGCCGCTCGGGCAGAAGCGACCACCCAAGCCAAGCCACGGCCAACACGAGTGCCGTTCCGGCGAAGCACTGGAGCAACTGGACCGCCAGCACAGCGTCGAGCGAGCCGATGCCGAATAGCCAGTAGGCAACGGTCATCAGCAGCGGATAGAACGGCGCCTGTTGCGAGGTCGGCCCTTCGACGCCCAGCAGCTCGATCGTGAAGCCGCGGCCGGCCAGCAGGTTTTCGGCGATCCGGCCGTGCTCGTAACTCACCGGCGCGGCGTGATGGCTCGAAAGGGCCACGACCACCGCCACACGCAGCCCGAGTGCGAACAGGCCGAGCAACAGAAGACCGATTGTTTTTCTGGACCAGGACATAGTAGGTAACCTATCACCGAATAGCCGCTGAATTGTGCCGACATTACGGGTCCGAACTGTATCGGCTAGCTCTATACCCCAGACCGCGTCAACTGTCCCCCAACAACCTCTGGAGAAAGTTGCCAACTTTGTTGATGAGCCCCGTTACGACTCCTTCGTTCTCCTCGATGACGAATACGCGATCACCCGACAGGATCTGGTAGTTGGTCGCCGTGGACCCACCCTGGACGATGGCGTCGAAGTCGACCGGAAGAATTACATCACTGCAGTTATCCGGAGCGCGTCGTATGAGCCAGACCGTTTCTCCGCTGCCCACCTGTGCCACGGCGTCGAGCACCGTTTCGTCGCCGGTCAGCGGTACGCGAATCACCTTGTCTCCAAGTTCTTTGCCGTGCGCGACAATATAGTAAACCTTACTGTTGAAGCCGACGACTTCGACAACAACGTCAGGTGACTCAAGGAACTCGGCCAGGTGATTGTCCACCGCGGCCTTGGCTTCGGCGACAGTCTTGCCTCCTACTTGGACCGAGCCGTACTGGCGCAGGTTGATCGTGCCGTCGGGGGCGACCAGATAATCGCCTGTGATCGCTTGTGAACGAGCTTCGATGTGGAGGACATCGGGCGAGCCGATCCGATATGGCCCAGGCGGAAAGTACTGTACGTCCTCGCTCATATACGGCGAGGGTTCCGTCGATTCGCTCACTACGGCCGACAGCACCAAGGCGATCGAGACCGTCAGTCCCAGAGCTAAAATCACCACGATCGTCACCCCGAGGTTTTTCCGTACGATATTCACGAGGGACGGTTTGTGCATGAGAACAGGTGATAAGGGACTGCGGCTTGCCGGTCGTCAACCTACGGCGGCGGAATACACGGCTTCTCTTCTTCCTCTTCTTGAATGATCGGCGGCGTGACGATCAGCGGCACCGCCTCGCCGTCGGTCTTCTGTTGGGACGCCTCTTCTTCGGCGGCTTGCCTGATGGCAGCCGCTTCTCGCGCAAGCTTGAAACCCGGAGATGGCGGAAAGTACTGCACGTCGTCGCTGCTGATGTACAACGTGGGTAGCGTCTGTTTGTTCGGGTTGGTGGGTTCCTTAGGTTCGGTCGACAGCGCGAAGACGGCCCAGATTGTTAAGACCAGCGCCGAGACAATCACGATTGTGAATCGGAAGTTTCTCTGTATGATGTTCATAGTGTGGCGATTGTACGAGAACAACGCAAACGGGGCAATAGGAAAAGGGGAGAGGGAAGAGGGAAGAGGGAAGTGTAATGGGTAATGGGTGGTGGGTGGAGAGACGAGTGCTTGCAGTGCTAGCATTTCTTGCCTACGCACACTTCGGGCGTTGCAACTGATTCGGCATGACTGCGATGAGGTTTGTGCTATTCGGTGGAACTGTCGCCATGCCGGATCGTGAAGAAACATGCTCACGCGAGCGTGAGCATGGCACCCGCTCAAGGGCTTTGCGCGACCGACGGCTTTACGATTCTTGCTGCTGCTCGACCCAATGGCATCGCACCAGGTGACCGTCGAAGTCAAGCTGGCGCGGGCACTCGCGCTTGCAAACGTCCATTACCTGGGGACACCGCGGGTGGAAGCGGCAGCCGGCCGGCGGGTTGATCGGGCTGGGGACGTCACCCTCGAGAATGATCCGCTTCTGCCGGCTTTTGGGGTCCATCGTCGGAACCGAAGAGAGTAACGCCCGGGTATAGGGGTGCAACGGGTTGCCGTAGAGCTGCTCGCTCGTGGCCGTCTCGACGATCTCGCCGACGTACATCACGGCCACGCGGTCGGAAATGTACTCGACCACGGAAAGGTCGTGGGAGATGAACAGGTAGGTGAGCTTGTACGTTTCGCGCAGCTCGACCAGCAGGTTGATGATCTGCGACTGGATCGAGACGTCCAGGGCGGAGATCGGCTCGTCGAGGACCATGAACCGCGGGTTTAAGGCCAGGGCCCTGGCCACGCAAATCCGCTGGCGCTGGCCGCCGGAGAATTCGTGCGGATAGCGGTTGATGTAGCCGGGGTCGAGCCCCACCTGTTCCAGGGTTTTTTCGACCAGCTCAAGGCGCTCTTGCTTGTTGCCGCGGCGGTGGACGATGAGCCCCTCTTCGACGATGCCCTTGATCGTCATGCGGGGATTGAGCGAGCCGAAGGGGTCTTGGAAGACGATCTGCATGTGCTGCCGCAATTCGCGGAGTTGCCGGCCGCGGCTGGCGCGGACGTCGGTCCCGTTGAATTGGATTTCGCCGGCGGTCGGTTCGATGAGCCGCAGCAGCGTCCGGCCGGCGGTGGTCTTGCCGCATCCCGATTCGCCGACCAGCCCGAGTGTTTCGCCTTCGCCGATGTGGAAGCTGATGTCGTCGACCGCCCTGACATGCGCGACGACGCGCGAGAAGAGCCCCCTCCGCACCGGGAAGTGCTTTTTCAGATTCGTCACGCTTAGCAGGGTGCTCATAAGGTCAACTCTCAAACCAGTGCGAGCCGGCCATCGTTCCATAAAGCCGCGACCATTGGTCGCACTCTGCGTCGTCAAAATCCTTCTCAGTGTCGCTCGGCGCGACCACCGGTCGCGGCTTTATACAACACTTCCAGCTCACAGCTTCAACTCTCCCGCAAAGTGGCATCGGACCGGATGCCCGGGCGCGATCTCCCGCAGTTCCGGTTCTTCCTTTTTGCAGCGTTCTTGGCAGTGGGGGCATCGCGGATGGAACTTGCAGCCTTTGGGAAATCGCAACGGGCTGGGAACCATCCCCTCGATCGTGTCGAGTTTCTCTTCTTTCGACTGGCCCATCCGGGGCTTCGATTTGAACAGGCCGTGGGTGTAGGGATGCAACGGATTGCCGAACAGTTCCTCGACGGGGGCATATTCGACGACCTTCGAGGCGTACATGACCACCACGTCGTCGGCCATCTCGGCGATGATGCCCAGGTCGTGAGTGATGATCAGGATCGACATTCCCTCGGACGCCTGCAACTCGCGGAGCAAATCGAGGATCTGTGCCTGGATCGTCACATCGAGCGCGGTAGTCGGTTCGTCGGCGATCAGCAGGCGCGGGTTGCAGGAGAGGGCCATGGCGATCATTGCCCGCTGCCGCATTCCGCCGGAGAACTGGTGGGGGTATTCGGTAATTCGTTTTTCCGGCTCGGGGATTTTGACCTTGGCGAGCATTTCGACCGCGATTTGGCGGGCTTCGGCCTTACCGACGTGCTGGTGCAGACGGATCGCCTCGATGATCTGGTTCCCGATGGTGAAGACCGGGTTGAGCGAGGTCATGGGCTCCTGGAAGATCATGGAGATTTCAGCCCCGCGGACTTCGCGCATATCGGGTTCGGTCAGGGCGGTAAGTTCGGTTGCCCCGTTGTCGTCCTGCATGGTGATTGTCCCGCCGGCGATTTTGCCCGGCGGGGCGATCAACCGGATGATCGACAGTGCCGTGACCGATTTGCCGCACCCCGACTCGCCGACCAGCCCGAGGGATCTCGCTTTCGGGATGACCATCGACACATCGTCGACCGCCTTGACCACACCGTCGTCGGTGTAGAAGTAGGTCTTGAGCCGGTCGATGGTAACGAGCGGATCGGGCATAAGATTTCTGCTTTCCGCTTTCTGCTTTCTGCTTTCCTACATTCTCAATCTCGGGTCCATGGCATCGCGGAGCCCGCTTCCGACGAGGTTGAAGACGGTCACGGTTAAAAAGATGGCCAGCGAGGGAAAGACAATCAGCCACCAGTAACTATAGTTGTCGTTTCCCTGTTTCAGCAGCGCGCCCCAGCTCGGTGCGGGAGGTTCTACGCCAAATCCCAACAGGCTCAGGCCGGCCTCGGTGATGATGGCCCCGGCGATGCCGAACGGGGCGGTAACCAGTGCCGGGGTAATGGCGTTGGGTAGAATATGGCGGAAGATGATTCGGCGGTTTGACACACCCAGGGCCCGGGCCGCCGCGACATAGTCGATCGAACGCTGCTTGAGGACCTCGCCGCGGATCAGCCGCGCCATGGTCGGCCACCCGGTGATCCCGATCACCACCATGATGATATAGATACTCGGGCCGATCAGGGCCACCAAGGTCAGGATCAGGAAGAACGACGGGAACAGCAGGACGATCTCGATGATCCGGGAGATGCAGATATCGACCACGCCGCCGAAGTATCCGGCAATGGCGCCCACGATAATCCCGATGGTGACGTAGATCCCCACGGCAACGAAGCCGACCGTCAACGAGAGTCGCGTCCCGTAGATCATCCGCACGAGCACGTCGCTGCCGGCGTCGTCGGTTCCCAAGAAACGCGAAAAACCGTCGGTGGCTTTTTCCCAGTTTTCCACTTTCGTTTTTCGATAACCCGGCGACTGGCAGATGGCCACCAAATCGCCTTCGATCGGACCGAAGGGAATCGGAACGTAGCGAGCAGTCTTCTCGTCGTTCGATTGGAACTGCTCTTCGGCAAATGAACGTTGCCCGTAGCGGTTGTCGGGCCGACACTTCCAACATACCGCAACGAGCCCTGCAATGACAAGGACATAGAGCACGGCAACAAGGCCGACCCGCTGACGTCCCGGCACCCCCTTTCGCTTCCAGAACCAATTCGCGGCAATGGCCGCCAACACCCACGGGAAGAAACCGATCATCGCCATGTTGAACGCAAAATCGACCGCTTGCTCCGGATTGAATATCGCGCGAAACCACGGGTATAAGGTCGCGGTGCGGCGAAGCATCACGGCGGGATTCTCCGCGTTAAGAGTCTCGGGGGCGCCGGCAACGCCGTAAACAAGCGTCTGATCGCCGTGTTTGAACGTGAGTGTCTGATCGCTCTGCGACGGTGAGACCCCCTCGGTGAGGATCTGCGGCGCCCGCAGGTGTTGATAAACGAGCGTTTGGCTCTGTTGGCAGGCGATGATCGTTTCGTCGTCCTCCAGCAGCTTGGGCAACTCCTCGTCGCCGCCAAGCATCAACGGGGGCTTGTGGAGCGCAGAGAGCAGCAACGACTGGCCCGGGGCAAGCAAGATCGGTTTGTCCGATTTCTGGTAGACCGATGTCTCGCCGTCTTCCCGGCGGACGAGAATCTTCTGTTGGGTGAAGTATTTCAACTGCCGGCTGCCTTGTTGCCACGTTTGGACGCCGTCCTCGTCGTCGGGCACGGCTGCGGCGGCTTCTTCGCCGAGTTGAGCCGGACCGAGATCGTAGAACACGGCCGTCTCGGCGGCGGCGCGGAAGACCAATGTCTTCTCGATATCGTGAAAGACGACCGGCTGATTCGAGGCAATCACCGGGGCGAAAATTGCCACCAGGAAAAGCGGCGCCAACACCCATAACGAGCACAGGGCGAACTTATTCTTCTTGAACTGCTGCCAGACGATGTCGAAATAGGCTTCGCTCTTCATGACCCCGTCTCCTCTTGCGATTGGAAGCTGATCCGCGGATCAACCAGCACGTACAGCAGATCCGTCAAGAGGATGCTGATCATCACGATGATGGCGTCGATGTAGATCAGAGCCATGAGCGTCGGGAAGTCCTGCTGCTCGATCGAGCCCCAACTGAGCATACCCATCCCGGGAATGCCGAAGATGACTTCGATCAACACGCTCCCGCCGAGCATGGCCGGCAGCAGGTTCGAGAAGAGCGTGACGATGGGGATCAGCGAGTTGCGGAGCCCGTGTTTGAGAATGACCTTTTCCTCGTCGACGCCTTTTGCGCGGGCGGTGCGGATGTAGTCCTGGCCGATCACGTCGAGCATGCTCATGCGCGAGTACATGGCCATGCCCGCCAGGCTGAACAGCGACAGGCAGACGACCGGCAGGAAGATGTGCCAGAGGTAGTCGATCGAATACATCACGAACCCGAATTCCTCGGCCCCGTCGGCGTGCAAGCCCTCCATCGGAAACCATTCCAGAAAATCGCCGTAGCAGAAGAACAACAGGAACAACATCCCGGCCACGAAGGGTGGAATCGAGTAGAGCAGAAACAGTTTCAGTGAGATCAATCGGTCGACCCAGTTGCCGCGATTGACTGCGCAAAGGATCCCAAGCGGCACCGCCACGAAGTAGATGACCAATTGGGAAAGAATCATGATCGGCGCAGAGACCAAAACCGCTTCGATGATCTTCTTGCTGACCGGCTCGCGGGTCTTCAGCGTCGTGCGGCCGAAATTGAACGTCAAGAGCCGCCACGCCATGTGGGCGTATTGCGTGTCGGAAAAGATGTACCAGACCTTGGCCGCAACGCCCCGAGTGAACTCCTTTTCGTGCAGATCGTAGTAGAGGGACCAGTTCTCGGATACCTCCAAGACTTCCTTGGCGTATTGCTGCTGAAGCTCGGCTTGCGTCGGAGGTTTTTCCTCTTCTTTGCCCTCGGCGGCATCGCCCTTCTTGGGAGATTCTTCCGGAGGTTTCTCCGGCGGGGTCGGCGGAAGTCCGATGTTCGTTTGCAGAGCATTGCCGCGGTACAACCGCAGGGCCAGCGAGGCAACCACCTTTTCCTTCAACGACGAGGGGCCCAGCAGCTTCTCGGCGAAGAACCGCATGTCGGCCCTTTGGAACGGCTCCAACTCCTCGGGATCGAAGTAGTCGAGCCCGTCGAACAACTCGGTGCGGGAATCGGCCTTGACGATCTGGGCGAAACGCTTCTCAAGCGATGCCCGGCGTTTGGGGTCGAGCTTGGGGAAGGTCGGTTCGGCCCGCTCCCACCAGGTTCGCCAGACGGCCTCGATCTCCGGTGTCTCCGCATCGGTGGCGTCGCGGGAGTAGGTGTACTGAAACGGTTCGACGACCATGTAGTTGAGACAGCGGATGGCGCCGACCTTTTCCTTTTGATCGGCCGATTCCGAGTGAAGGAGTTCGATGGTGGGCGTAACGCCGTGCATACCGGCATCTTCGCACCAGACCCGGATGAGCCCGCCGCCCATCAGCCCTTCTTCCTGCGCCCCGCACATGGCCGTGGCGAGTCGTTCGCGCTCGGCCATCAGCGCTCCTTCCCGCTCTTTCGGCGGAAGGTCTTCGTTAAGTTCGGTCAGTCGTCGCTTGAAGTCCTTGATGCCGAGCGACCGGAGGAACTTCAGCCGGGCCGCGTGTTCGGGGCTGTCCGGGTCCTCGGCCAGGCGGTTGAGGTCGGCAACCACTTCTTTCTTCGTCCGGCCCATGTAGAACGCGGCGATGCCGGTCTTCTCGGAATAGTCGCGGAAGTAATTGAAATTCAGCAGCAGCGGTTTGTCGAGCTTGAGATCGCGCTTGCGAATCAGGTAGGCTTCGCGGGTTTGAGCCGATTCGCTCGCAAGCCCCGCGGCGCCGAGGTTATCCATCGGATCGCCCGGCGCTATCTGCATGACGCAAAACGCAACAACCGTGACCCCAAAGAGCGTGGGGATCATGACAAGCAGGCGACGAAGAACGTAGGTCCACACGGGCGGTATCGAGGGGCTGGGGGGTTAGAGTGTTACGTCACAACTTCTGCGCGCCGTGCGAGCATGTTTTCTCGCGGGGATATTGCAAATTGCAAACTGCAAATTGCAGATTGTAAATTGAAGATCGGCGAGATCCGCAACCGAATGCGGCAGAACCGCCGACCAGACGCAAGGTCGAACCAATTTGCAGTTTGCAATTTTCAATTTTCAATTTGCAATCTCTTTGGTTGCGGCCTCGGGCCGCCTTAGGGGGTGTCCGTGGTCCTCTGCTCTTTGGGCTTGGCGGCGGGAACGTTCTTGTCCGAGTCTTTGGTAGACGAAGCATCCTCTTCGGCATCCTTCGCGGGCGGCAGGACCTCCGGCGGCAGTTCCTTCGGCGGCTTGCCGACGTACCACTCCCGCGCGTCGATGCAAGGACGAATCTTGTAGAAATGGACGTTCTTGATTCGCGCATCGTACGCACCCGTCGCCTTGTCCTGAAACAGAAACGTGTAGGGCTGATCGTCGTAAATGATCCGGTGAATCTTGTGGTACAATTCGATCTGCTTCTTTTCATCCATGGTGACCTGCAGCTCTTCGATCAGCTTGTCCAATTCGGGGTTGCGGTAGCCGATGGCGTTCGAGCTGTCGGGCACATCCGCCTGGCTGCTGTGCCAGAGCTGTTTGGGGTCGCCTTTCCACGACAGGACCCACCCGAGCATTGCGGCGTCGAAGGTTTTCTTGCGGAGTTTCTGGAGCATCAGCGGCCACTTGGCCGGCTCAATTCTCACTTTCACCCCGACTTTGCGGTTGCTCTCCTTGACGAACTTCGCCAAGGTCAGATACTGCGGGGCGTCCGAGTAGATCATCAGCGAATACGAGGCGTCGACCTTGCGGTTGTTGATGATCTTGTCGCGGATGCCGTTGTTGTCGGTGTCTTTCCAACCGGCTTCGTCCAACAACTGCCTGGCTTTGTCCAGATCGTAGGGGACCGGCGGGATGCTGTCGTCCGACGCGCTGCTGCCGGGCAGGAAGGGGCCGGTCGTTGGAACGGCCAGTCCTTTCCATACGTTGTCGATGATCTTCTGCACAGGGACCGAATGGGAAAGGGCCCAGCGGACCTTGCGGTCCTTGAGGAAATCGTTCCGGAAATTGTACCCGATGTAGCGATAGCCGGGATACGCATATTCGGCCAGCACAACTTTGCCGTCTTTGACGTTCTTGTCGTCCTTCGCTTTAAGGAATTGGTCCTTGCGCTGGATCGCGCCGAAGTCGAGTTCGTTTTGCAGCAACTTGCGCGTGGCGGTGTTTGGGTTGGTGATATAACGGTAGGTCACCTTGCGGAAGTTGAACGGCGTGCCCCAGTAGTCCGGGTTTCGAACGAGCACCAATCGGCGGTTGCGAATCCATTCCTTGAACATCATCGGACCGGTGCCGCACATTCGGGTGTTGGCCCAATGGTTGTTGAAGCCGTCGGCGAACTCTTTCAGGGAGAAATCGAACGAAATCGGCTCGCCGTTCTCGTCCACCGAATAGACATGCCGCGGGAGGATGGCGATGCCCAGCGTGAAGCTCTTCGCCAGGAAGTAAGGCTGGTTCCACTGGACCTTTACCGTGTATGGATCGACCACCTCGACCTTGATTTTGTACGGGTAAGAGGGGTCTTCGGGATTCGGGTCTTCGAAGTAGCTCCGCAAGGAAGCCGCTTCGACGTGCTTGTTCAAGACGCAATCGAACGTGAACTTCACATCCCGGGAGGTGAATTCCGTCTCGGGAAGCCATTTTCCATTCGGTAGTTGCATGGGGTGCCACTTGACCCCGCGGCGAAGATGGATTGTGAATTCCAGCTTCTGCTGGTCGAATTCCCAGTGTGTTGCCAGCATGGGCACCCACGTGTCGGGATCCGGGTAGTCCCGGTCCGCCAAACATTCGTAGACTTGCCGCTGGAATGCCTCGCTGGCACTATCGTTGGCGGTCAGCACGTTCAGGGTGTCGGGATCGCTGCCGTAGCTCAGCCGCAAGACGTTCCGGTCTTCGCTGGCAACGTTATTCGACGATCCGACCGCGATAATGGTCACCAGCACAGCCACCGCAAGAAGAACCACGCCTACGATCGCCGAGCGAATCGACATCTGTTCTTGATTCCTTCCTGTTTGCACCGTGTTTTCGCCGACGCGCCGTCGGCGGCGAAACGGCATGTCTCGTCCCGCTATCTCCCCGGCAAGCAGCATTATCCTACCAAGACCCGCTGGCGGGTCAACAAGGATTTACCGCCGCTTGCGATATTCCCGGCTGGCGGCCTCCAGCGTGCGGCGCTCCTTCCGCGTGAGGCTGCTCTCGCCCTGGGCGTGGATCTTGGCGAGGATGCGATCAAGCTCCTTTTCCAGCGAGCCGTCCTCTTCCGGCGGGTGATGAACGCGTAACCGGGGTTTCGGCTTCAGTGCGGCAAGCGAGAACCGCCCAAACAGCCGGCTTAGGTTCCAATTGCCCGAAAAATACATAAACGCAAATGCCATGCCCACCAGGTGGACCGAGAAAGCCGTCTGGCCCATCTGTTCCACCTGAGGGCCGCCCAGCGCACCGAAGAGATTGTACACGACCAGAAGGACCCCGAGAAGCCACGCCTTGATGGGTATCGGAATCGGGAACAGGATGAGGGTCGTCCGCGGAAAATTCAATATGAAAAGGATGACGACTCCCGAGACGGCCCCGGATGCGCCGAGCAGAACGTACTTCTGCCCCGGCTCGAAAACGGCCGAAGTGATCGCCCACACCAGCGACCCCAAGACAATCATCACAAGGTAGATCGACAGAAACTCCCAGCGGCCGTAGCGCTGCTCGACGTAGCGCCCCAGAAACCACAGCCCCAGCATGTTGAAGAGGATGTGTCCGATCTGGGGCGCGTGTGCGAATCCGTTGGTAAGGAATTTCCACCATAGCCAGGGTTGTTGCAGCGTGTCGTTCTGGAGGGCCAGAGTCTGCGTAATGGCTCCCAAGCTCCTGTGTCCGTCGGGCTGCACCTCCTCGGGTGTCAACACAGCGTCGGCCACCCAGGCCGCCACGTTGATCAGGATCAAGATAACAACCATGCTGCGGGGCGCGCGGAGCGTCACGCCGGGCCGTTGCTCTTCTCGATAGTAATCTCGGTCGTAGATACCCATAGTTCCCCGCGTACTGCCCAAATAGCCGGCAGGAGGAAGGTCTCGGAGGCCCGGTCACCCGTGAAGCGGCCGGTTACCCATAGAATCGTAGATTACTTTGGGATTGGATGGAATAGGAATTCCCTGCGAGAAACGGTTGCCATGGAGGGTGGGACGGGGAAGGTGGAGCAACCCCCCACTTTCTGGGCGGGCCGTTGGTCTTGCCAGACCGTAGCTACCGGCCGAACACCGAAGTTATTGGTGAGTCGTTCCTAACTCCCGCCCGTGCTCTGGGCCATGGTCCTGGTCCGGGCGTTGATCCGCTGAGCGATTTCGTGCTGAATCTTCGCGATGCGGGCGGCGGCGATGCGGTTCCTCTTGGCCAGGTCGGCAATGGCCACTTGCATCTGCCTGACCCTCGTTTGGAGACTTCGACCCAATTGTATGATCGCTCCGTCCTCCCGCTTGACCCTGGCCAGGTTCTGTTTTCGCTGGGCGACTTCGGCCTGGCGGAACGTCCGTTGCCGGATCGCATCTTCATAGGTGTTCTTGACGTACTGCCAGTCCTGTTCGTTTTCCGCTTTCTTGTCGGCCAGGATCACCGTTCGCCGGTGGTACGACTCGAAAAGGATTTTGTAGTCGCGCAGAAGCCGCACATACTTGCCGTCCAGAACGCGATGCTCGGGATCGTCGGGCTCCGCCGGCTTACCGTCCTTGAGATACTCCGTAACGGTGTTGCTCGGCAAGATGGCCTTCTTCTCGTCATCGCTCAACTTGGAGAAGACGCTGCGGACGTCGATGGGCATAATGTCGTACATGCACCATGTGCCGGGGGGATTCTTTGATAGGCCGGCCTCTTCTTCCTTCGACATCTTCTTCACCGGCCGCATGTCGACCACCCGGTCGGCAACGCCGGTCACGATGAACTCGCCCAAATACTGCCCCTTGTCCGGAGCATCTTTGTCCTTGATGTCCTTTTCCTCGAAGAGAAAGAGGGTGGTCTTGGGCTTGATCAGGTTGGGATTGGGTAGATCGGTCTTCACGGCAACTTTCCCGTCCTCACCGATTCGTTCCCGCGTGCAGTTGTACCATACGCGTCCACGGTCGAGCAGCAGCTTGTGCAACTCGAGGCGGAGACGCTTGATACCCATCTCGATAAGCTCACCGTTTTCGTCCTCTTCCCCTTCCTCGGGATTCGCGTTGACCAACTGGTCGTTCTCTTCCTCGAGTTCTCGGATTTGCTCGTTGAGATCGCGAGCAAGGTCCCGCCAATACTGGTGGGTCTTCAGCGTCCGCGCCCCCATGTAGAAGAACGCCACCGCCGTGACGAAGATGAGTCCAATGAGTATCTTGTTCCAGATGCTCATATTTACCCTAAACCATTGGTTGGAAGTGGAGCCTGTTCCGACAGCGTCGCCGTGGCCGGGGCAAAAGAACTAGGGCGACAATATCCTCTTTCTGAAGTTGATGATAATCTGGCACTCGGAGGGTGTCAAGCGATTGCCACGCTGCTCCATTCCACCCAAAAGTCCTGTTTTTCCCGCCCGTTCATACCCTGCCAACTCAGCCACATGGCGGCAATCCTTCAAGTCTGAACGTTTTGCGGCCGAATGGTTAATTATCTGAAATAATTGGTCTGTGGGGGGCCAGATGTCCGCTCGCCGCCAATGTCCCCCATGCGGGGGGGTTGTCGCAGATAACCATCCGTAGACAACGCCGGAGGGGGTTTGAACGTGGCACGGATGCCGGCCGACATCTCAGGGCTCGAACAGGGCAATCCGGCGACTCGATGGGTCGAATCGGCCGAGCGGATGCTCGCCTGCGGACGGCTGCTCCACGGCCACATCTCCCGGCAAGCCGGCCGGCACCAGCTCAGCGAAGCGGAATTTTCGCTGCTTTGGGCCTGTCGCGACATTCCTTCCTCGGGCGTTGGACAGAACGAACTGGCCGCCAGGCTCGCCGTTTCGCCTGCCCAAGTCAGTGGTCTCGTCGAGCGTCTTCGGCGCAAAGGCTTGCTCGAAGGGCACCGGCCGAGCCACGACCGGCGGCGCCAACACTGGCAACTGACTCCCGAGGGGCGGGACACGCTCCAAGCCGTCCTTGCCGGTCTGGCCGATTGGGCCGGACGACTCGACGAGGCATTGCGGTCGGAACGGATTGAAACGTGGCTACTCGAAGAAGCAAAAAGCAAGACCGGCGGCATCCGCCGCCTGATCCAACTGTTGGATCGACTGCGCGAAACGTTCCGCAGCGTCGCCGCATCGCCGGATGAACCGGTCGCGCCCGCCAGCCGACGAGGAGCCGCCTGATGAATCGCCATGTCGGTCCGCACCACCGAAACCGTTGGGCTTGGATGGCCCGGGCAGCTTGCCTGGTGTCGATCTGCCTGGTCTTGCCGGCGACCGGGTGCCGGCGGGGCTTCTATCGACGCCAGGCCGATCGGGAGGTGTACAACCTGATCGGGCGCGCGAATCTTCAAACGCGGACGCCCTTGGAGGACTACAACATCTGGCCGTCGCCGGCGTCGCGGATGCACGACCCGAACAACCCCGACCTGCCGCCGATGCCCCCGGACGATCCCACATCGAACCGGTTGATGCACTATGTGGACCACAAACGGGGATGGCCCTACTGGCGCTGCTACGGCAAGACGCCGTTTGTCGAGAACCCCGTGTGGAAGAAGTTCCTCTGCTATGACAAAGACGGCAAAGTCGTGCTGGATCGGCGGGGAGCCATGTACATGGCCCGGCTCAACTCCCGGGAGTATCAGCATGAGTTGGAGGACCTGTATCTCTCGGCATTGAAGGTTACCTTCGAGCGGTTCCGGTTCGATGCCCAGTTTTTCGGCGGCAACTCAACGTTCTTCACCGCCGACGGTCCCGACCGCGGCGCGAGCCTTGGCAGCGAACTGCGGACCGATACGGACCTGGAAATGCGGAAACTGTTCGCCACCGGCGGCGAGCTGGTTGTCGGGCTGGCGAACTCGCTCGTCTGGCAATTTGCCGGGCCGAACGAATACACGGCGAACACGCTCCTCGATTTTTCGCTGGTTCAACCGTTGTTGCGTGCCGGGGGAAGGGCCGTCGTGCTCGAAGAATTGACCGACGCCGAGCGGGCCCTGCTGGCCAACGTCCGGCAGATGGAACGCTACCGCCGGGCATTCTACGTCGAGATCATCGCAGGCCGAACCCCGGGCGTGGGCCCCGATCCCAACAACCTGCTGCTAAGCGCGTTTTCGCTGCCGACGACCGGTATTGTCGGCGGCATGCTCCGGTTGATGGAAGAACAGGTGCAGATCCGCAACCAGCGGGCGAATGTGTCGGGATTGCAAAAGAGTCTTGACCAGCTCGTAGCGCTCAACGAAGCGGGGCGAATCGACTACTTGCAGGTCGATCAAGCGCGCCAGGCACTGTACAACGCCCAGAGTCGCCTATTGGGCCTCCGCGCCTCTTATCAGGACCGCCTCGATGAATACAAGATTATCTTGGGCACACCACCGCAACTGGAGGTCCAAATCGACGATCCGCTGTTGCACCAATTCGACCTGATCGACCCCAAGACGGACGCCACGCAAGAAGCGGTTGCCAAATTGTTGAACGAACTGCGCGACCTGGAGCGGAAACCCGAGCCGGCGGAATACCTGCCCGAACTGGCATTGGTGCTCCAGCAGAGCCGTGCGGTACAGGAGACGGTCCGTCAGGATCTAAAGCGATTGACCGAAGCCTTGCCACGGCGCCGTGAGAACCTCCAGCGGTTGTCAACGCGCCCGGAATTCGCCGACGGCGACGTCGATCTCGGCGCCGATCTTCAGGCATTCAATGAACGAGTGAAAGAAATTGACAAGGACTTCTTCTCGGGCGCCGACGAGGACCCCGTCGGGCTCGACGAGAAGTTGACCGGCATCCTGGCAGAGCTGACGGCAATCGAACAGGCCGATGCCGAGCCGGAACGGGAACGGCTCGTACCGCTGCTGGCCCGGCTCTCGGGGTTGCTGATGGAGATGTCGGTCATCCAGGCCCGGGCGAGACTCGACACGGTTACGCTCGTTCCCATCGAGATGGGTTCCGACGAAGCGTTGGAGATCGCCCGAATGTATCGCCGTGACTGGAAGAACGCCCGGGCGGCCCTGGTCGACGTCTGGCGGCAGGTCGAGGTGGCGGCAAACGACTTGGAGAGCGATTTAGACATCACCTTCAGCGGCGACATCAACACGGACGGCAACCACCCATTCCGCTTCCGCGGCACCACCGGACGGCTTCGGGTCGGGCTCGAGTTCGACGCCCCGTTGACGCGCCTGGCCGAGCGGAATGCCTATCGCGAGGCAATTATCAACTATCAACAAGCACGCCGGGCCTACTATGCCTATGAAGACCGCGTCAGCCAGCGCCTTCGCGCAACACTACGCACGATTCGGCTGAGACAACTCAACTTCGAGCTGCAGCGGGCAGCCGTCCTTGTGGCAATCAGTCAGGTCGAGCTGACCCAACTCCGCCTGCAACGCCCGCCAAAAGCGGGAGCGGAACAACAGTCGTTCGGATCAACCACTACCCGAGACCTCGTCCAAGCCCTCTCGGGACTGCTCAGCGCCCAGAACGACTTCGTTGGCGAATGGGTCAACTACGAAATGCAGCGGATGATCCTCGACCTCGACTTGGGGACGATGGAATTGGACGAGTGCGGGCTCTGGATCGATCCCGGCCCGGTCACCCTGGAGGGGATGCGCCGGGACGTCATGCTCGAAGAGACCGAGCCGGAAGAGCTCCCCCTGCCCCCCGGCATGCCCCTGCTGGAAGACCTGGAAGAGCCGCCGGAGAATCTCTAAGGAGTCGCTCAGAAACAACCTCGGCAATCTTGAATGGTGATTACTATAAAGCCGCGACCGGTGGTCGCGCCGAATCACCGGCCGTAGCGGTTTTGGGTGACGCTTGGCGCGACCACCGGTCGCGGCTTTATGAGGGAAATACCGAAGTTATTTCTGAGCGGCCCCTAACAGCCCGTTGAAAAAGTCCTGCCCCGCAAATAACCTGGAAGTGTGATTGACATATGTATATATCATGAGTATATTACCAATATTGCCAATCGACACTCCAGAGGACATTCAAGTGGCGCTGGG
>Ga0180432_10001949_pt1 | contig 31681 bp, 36 predicted proteins | sample SS_ome_10_FD_132414 | JGI IMG/M metagenome (GOLD analysis project Ga0180432, IMG submission 132414) | Hypersaline lake sediment archaeal communities from the Salton Sea, California, USA - SS_1_MS_2 metaG | ecosystem: Environmental > Aquatic > Non-marine Saline and Alkaline > Hypersaline >...
CAAATCAGACAAATCACTTTTAAAAGAAATAACCGAATCAATGATTATCTCCATAAAACAAGTAGGTTTATCGTTAATTATTGTATAGACAATAATATCGATACAATCATAATTGGTCACAACGAACAATGGAAGAATGAGGTTAACTTAGGTAAGAAAAACAATCAAAACTTTGTTCAAATACCATTTACTAAGTTAATCAATCAAATTAAATATAAATCAGAAGAGGCCAATATCAGAGTAATCACAAATGAAGAGAGTTATACTAGCAAGTGTAGCTTTCTTGACAATGAAGAAGTTTGTAAACATAAAAAATACTTAGGCAAAAGAATCACTAGAGGCCTCTTCAAATCATCCAAGGGTGTTAAGATTAACTCAGATGTTAATGGTAGTTTGAATATAGCTAAGAAAGTAGTCACCAAAGAGGGTAGTTTGAAACCTTTAGAGGTGATAGAGGGTGCTGCGCTTCACCCTATTAGAGTTTACCCTGATAGATCAAATTTAATAAAGTTACTGAATGCTATTTAGTGATTTTATTGGTTTGGATTGCGTAATGCCCAAATCTTTAAGAAGAGATTTTAGATAAAAACTCTCCTTAACACCTAACCAAATTTCTACCTTGGAACCCTTTTCTATCTTTTCCCCAAAACTCGGCTTTTGACCAACTACTTCTGTACCAAATAATAAGCCTGCTTTTACTTTTGTTATAGGTTTTAATTGAAAATTTAAAAGGATTTCTTTAGCTTGTTCTTCGTCGTAGCCTATTACATTTGGCACAACTACAAGAGAATCACCAAAAAGAACCTGAACTTCAGAATTTTCTAATACAAGTGTACCAGCATCTGGAGTTTGCTTAACAACAATATCTCCTTCTTGTGAGGGCAGTTTAACAAATCTGAGAGCATTTGCCTCAATTAAATTTTCTGCCTCATGATAATTCCTAGCTAAAACATCAGGAACTAAAACATATGTTCTGACCAGATTATCTAAAGATTTATAAAGTAAAGATAAGAGTAAAGATCTACGTTCTGGATAACTCCAAGAAAATTCTTCATTAAGATAATAAATTGAATCTCTCTCTCCTTTACTTTTTTGATTCTCAACTATAGATTGAAGATATCTAAATAGAGCCTGCTTTTTAGAGTTTGTTTGAATATCTTTCGGAGCATAATCGTCAACTTGTACTCTGTATTTTGGCATTTACTTACGTTTTTTATAAGGTTTGAGACCCAAAAGATCTTCTGTCTGAAGAGTAGGTTTTTTACGAAAAGGATCTGCTGGTTTATCTTTAAGATATTTTCTTTTTCGATATCTCTCTACAATACGACGTACTGTATCCTGAACATAACTTGGAGCAGTTTGAGAACTAGACACCTAAAGTCACCGTCCAAATATCTCCATCAGTTAGATGGACTGTAAAAGGAAATTCTTGCCCCTCACCAGATAAAATACCCTGAGCTATTGCTTCATTCCATTCATAATTCTCATCAAAAAGAACAGGTTCGACTCGAGCGATCTCAATTTGATAATCTCTAGGATCCTCACCATTTCTAGAAATAAAAGAATCGAGCATCCTTTCTGTAGCGTGCTCCATATCAAGATTCTCTATAATGCGGATATGGTCTTTAAAAGAGATTTGTTCTCGAGAAAAGGAGCCCATAATAGCAGTTTTATGAAGTAGATGCCTTGAAACAATTCTAGATATTCGCTTCATAGTATTTACTGATCTATTAGTGAATTATAGTTAACATTTTTGGCCATTCTTGTATAATGGATGTTAGTTAGTAGGTTAAAATGAATACAAAAGAAATAGAAGCAAGCGATGTAATTCTCATACCAATCATCTTTAGATTCGTTCTTCCTCCCAGAATAATCAGAAAATGTTTAGACATAAGTTCTAAAGAAGATATAGAGGATGAGGATATAGATACACTATGTTCCTACTATTTTGATACGCCACCCGAGAAAAAATTTAAAGGAGGCCGTTTATATAAACCAGTCAACATCAAAAAAATTGTTAATGAATACTTAGACGAGAGAGCAAAAGGTATAGAAATACAGAATGATCCTGATTGGTTATCTAAAGAAATTATTGATAAATCAGATGATACAGAATTATTCGGATTGCTTTTATGGAAACTATTCAGAAAAAGCCACAAAGACCCAAAATATAAGAAAATAGCTCAGTCTTTAGTTTTGGATGGTTTCCTAATAAAAATCTTAATAACAGAAATATCTGCTATAAGATCTATGACCCAAACATTTAAAAACACTAAAGACAAATATGAAAAACAAAGAGAAGAGTTAGAAGAAAAAAGACGAGAGGTCTTTGATCTTAAAAACAAAGTAATAAAACTTGAAAGAGAATCGAACAAAGCTGAAAAACCCGCGATCGAAACTATAAAAAAATCCAAAATAAAGAATGAAAATAAAAAACTTAAAGAAAGAATCAATCAACTTAAAAATCAGATCAATATACTTAAAGAAGCAGAAATAAAACTTGAAAAAACCAAAAATCAAAACAAACACTTAGACTCAAAACTAAATAAAATTAGATCGGCTCTACCTGGAGTTTCTGAAGCACTTACGAAAGCAAAAAAAGAAATTAAACACATTAGATCTGATATGCAAGGTTTAGACAAAGCAGTAAAAATCAAACAGGATTACACTTCTAAAAAATCTGAACAGACTTTAGATTTCTTTATAGATAGCTATGATCTTTGGTACCATACAAATTCGAATCGACAATTTGACTTCAAAATTCTTAACAAATGGATACATTCATACTTTACAGAACATAGGATTAATCAAATTATCTTACTTGTACGTCCTGGAGACAAAAAGAAAAACCTAATAAGAGAAGCAATAAAGGAAAATCTAAAAGTTAAGTTAGTACCCCAACAATCTTGGATCAGCACGATAACATGTGAAATACTAGAGAGCAAAACAGATACAATATGCTTATCCTCTTCAAATCTGCAATTTTCTGCTATAACTAAGGCTCTTAATAGACAAAGACGTAAATTTTTCTTGGTCTTTCCTAAAACTAAAATAAGTAATGAACTTCAAGAATCTAATTTCATAAATTTAGACCAGAAAAATTACACAAGGAGAAAACATGAAGATTACTGAAAAAAGAGCAGAAAAAATTAAAAAGATAATGAGAGGATCTATACAGAAAAGATTTGATTCTACTTTAGATCTTATACACTATCTTCAACAACACATGGAAGAAACTGTTAGAGCCATTCGAATAGCTATAAATTCTCTAACAAAACAAAACTACTTCCAAATTCTTAAAAAAGAAACCTTTGGTGGAGGTAGACCTATAATCTTCATAGACCAAAAAACAAAGGAAGTCAAACCTCGAGAGATAACCGAAAATTCAAAACAAACAAATAAATATAGTTTTAAAGAATTGATAGATTTATTTATTGAGCAGTTTGAAGAAAAAATAGCAACTCAAAACAAAAAAATAGAAGAACAAAATAATAAGATTGTTGAGCTAACAACAATGCTTAAGAACATTGAAATTGATAAAGATAAGATCACCGAGATCGATAAAAAGTTAATAATTATAGAAGAAGAAATAAATCAAGGTTCTCAAAAATTAAGCCAAGCAATTGAAAATCTAAAGGAGTGATTTTTCTGAAGAGTTAGGTTCTTTATTCATTTGAGTAAATTCAACAGCATTTTGAATTTCGTCTAAAATCACTTTCTCTACACTTGATTTCTCTATAATTTTCCAGACATCCAAACCATCTATTTTATTTTCGACCTCCCAAGGAATTAGTGCTGTTAGTAAAATAACCCCTGATTTACATCCTTGATTTCTAAGCACTCGGATGGTTTCAATACCATTTAAATCAGGCATCCAATGATCAACTATAATAGCATCAAAATTTTCAGTCGCTACCATATCTATTGCTTCTTTACCTGTAAATGCAGTTTTAACTCTATAACCATGTTCTTTAAGAATAAATGCAAGGATAGCAGCATAAGAAACATTATCTTCAACTATTAAAATATTAGGCATTTATTTCCCTCTTAACTCTGTTACAAACCATGAAGCCGCTGCTCCAATAACAGCTGCTAAAATAATATAACTAACCTGCCAAATCCGGCTGAGGCTAGATTTTTGTTGTTCTTTACGATCAGCGCGAATACTAGAGACGACCTCGCCTAAGTTATTAACCTGTTCAGTTAACCGAATAAGTGCATCATGGTCTTTCTTACGTTCAGTTTCTGAACTCTCAACAGCCGTAGTCAAACCACGTAAAGCTTCTGTTAGCTCTGCTAATCTTGCATCAATGCTCGGCATGCTAATTTACACCTTAAGAACGTTAAATCTAAAAATTAGTGATTTATTAAAATAATTTGAAGGTTAATAACAATCATGTTAGATAATTTTCAATTGTAAATTTAAATTCTAGTTTTGTTGATGATTAGGAGGTTTCATGCGACCCAAACTTCAAGAATTTGAAAAGGTTATTACACCTGAAGAAAAAAAGAAACTTCTCGCTTACCTTGATAAGTCCGCTCGAGAATGGACACGTCCGGCAGCCATAATCAAAACAGTCCTAAAAACAGGCTTGCGGTGTTCTGAGGTTGCCCATCTGAAAATTGAACACTGCCATCTTTATTGTGAGCGTCCCCAAATCCTGGTATATGGCGGAAAGAAACGAGCAGCCGATCATGCTGACACTATAAAAATTGGCAAACAATTTGCAGCCTACTTAGCTGAGTACATTGAACGATCTAAGGCTAAAGTTTATGTATTCGAGGGTAGAGGACATGGCTTAACTCGGAACACAATCTGGACTGACGTGAAAGCCATTTTTAAGGAATTGAATTTTAATTCCAAATATGCAGTGCATGCTCTAAGACACAGATTTGTTACTGATTCATACAAAGTATTTCGAGACCCTATGGTTACCATGAATCAAGCGCGACACAAGTCACTAGGAATCACTACACGCTACATTCATCTCGCAGAAGAAGAAAGTGCTGAATTCAGACAAAAATTAGAAGAGGTGTGATTTTGTCAGATTAAAAAATCAAGTAGACAAAATAATTTGTCTACTTGACTCTACGATGAAACTGCAATATTGAAACTGTCAGGTTCGCGGCACCTCTTGGGCTATGATGTCGCTGGGGCCTGTGCCTGCTATGCACTTCCCGGCAACTACGTCCGTATACACGGCTGCTCCTGGGTCAACGTCTCTTCTCGTCGGATATAACGCAAGGTTAATACGATTTCCAGCGACAAATGAATTTGAGTGTACCCATGCAATCCACCACCCTCCTCCCATGTCAACGGCGGCCCCATCTCCAATGTCTTGCGCAAGGACTGTAAGATTTCCGGCTACCCAACCAAAATCTACTTCGATTCTGAATACTGCAGCAGTGGCATCATACATAACAAGAGACAAATCGGCAGCGGTTCCTTCTCGAACAAACATATAATATACATAATCGCCACCAGTAGGCGGGGCGTCTAAATCTGCTGTATTTGAATCGATGGAGATTCGGTTTCTTGTTGCACCACCAAGATCGTTAACACGATAAGCATTTAGCGTCCCATCGGGACCAGTAATCGGTGTTGCGTCCACTGTACTGCCAACTGAAGGCCAATTTCTCAGATCAAGATCATTTATCAAATTCGCATTTGACAGTATCGGAATACTGTCATGTGGATCGGGACCGATGCCAAAGTTGAGTTGCGGACGCCAAAAACCGATTGAATCTTGGTCAAGTCCAATAAATGTTATATTTGTATCTCCGGTTGCAACTCCGTATCTATACCAAGCCTGCGGTCCAAAACTTGACAACCATACTCTATACCAATCATTTGGACATGGAATTATACCAGTAGCAATAGGACCTCCAAAGGATGACCCTAGAACACCGTTTTGTAGATCCGCCCATACCCAATAACCGTTGTGGCGCAGCCAGCACCAACTACGGTTTTCTGCGCGAAAATAAGCAGAAATCGTTATGGGTTCCACAGTATTCACGATTAAGTTCTTTTGAAAGTAGTGACTTGCGACTCCAGATGCTGTTTCGTACATAAAATTACCCGTAGGTGTTCCGTCTGGCGCCTTTAATCTATACTGTTGCCAGGTGACGTTAATGCCTGCAGGTAGCAGAAGTCGTACATCGTCAACATATGGATACAAGTTTCTCGGCGCTCTTGCTATTCTCGGCATTATTGCAGTTCCCTAAGATTGCAATGTTTTAATTACCACTCCACAGTCATCACGCCCATCTGTTGCCGGTTCGCTGTCCCGAGTTCCCAACCCATATAGTTGGATACGGCATAGGTGTTGTTACTCGCATCAACCACAATCTGAAGCCGATCAAGCCATAGGCTCCAATACCTGTTTGCAAAGGAGGCCCTACGCGTCATAATCAATTCATGTACATCGGTGTCGGCGGTCCACCCAGGAGCGATTATGCTTGTGGTGTTGCTATTACCGTCCAGCGCCAGAAGTTCCAAGGTGTCGTCCCCGATAACATCCAGGCCATAGCCGTTGAACCCTACTACAGAGTTATCAAGCGCGGCGAGGTTGGCAAAAGGCACAAACCTGATACGATCATTGGCTGTAAGCGCGTCCAGCTTGAATAGCCATTTCCAACGAATGCTAACAGCAAGGCCATCATCGTAAATACCCTGCATACTAACGCGCTTCACTGCGCCTGTAAGTTTGCCCTGGAACCACTGATCGTATCGTCCCGTCTGACCACAAGCATATTCCAGGACGTTGAAGCCGCCCGTCTGGACGGCCCAATCCTTGCCCTGTTCTATGTTGTACGGCGCTCTCAGGAGCATTGGATAAGCTAGCGGCATTATCTTGGGCATCCAGTAGTTTTGGGGTCACTACAAATAGCTCGGACAGACACACCCGTTGTGCCTATCTCCGAAATATACATTAACATTGCCCCACAGTACGGACAGCAATCCTTGGTAGCAGAACCGCCCCAAGCGGGATTCCATATCCCCAACTCGGAGTTGCAATCGCCACCAGTAAACGTTGAACCCGCACCACCAGTAAACATTGAACCTGTCATCCTTGCTTTTACCTCAAACTGTTAGCATTTTGTTGGACGAAGCATGTTTCTTTCATGTGCATCCGCAGCGGACAGGGATCTTCCATCCCAAATAGATACCATTCCACCGTATCCGTCGAGATTTAACGTCACGGCATTTCTGGCGTACACGTATAAAACCTCGGCGGCAGAACTTGCTATAACAGCATGTACGCCCACTGCGGCCAATCCTACGGGAATTCCGTTTACAAAAACGAGGAACGCGGTTCCTACTCGACTTACGATCAAGTGATGAATCGAGTGCCCAGCGATCACGCCGTTATTTGTCGTCGTTGTATCAACTCCAACCCCATTACCTGTATTGATTGTCACGGCACCGTTTACGTCTACCATGATTTCATACCCGGTGGAAGCCCCATTGTGCTTTCTCAGGAGATAGTTATTGTGCGTGAAGTCAGTGATTTGAAACCACATTTCAAAGGAGAAGTTCTGATTCCCAAAGTCTGCGAATGCGTCAGCGGTATGCCATTGTTGCTTTGTTCCATCAAGCAGAAGGCCCTGTCCATAATCAGCCCCAACAAGTTCCATATCTGTTCCGGCCCATCCGTTGAAGTTGTCAATGTCGCCCTCTGATAGCCCTGAACGAGCAACGTTTTCAAAATGACCGGCAGCGTTTCGCCGTTTCCAGTCATATCTTGCCAGGAGATTTTGTTCCCAATTGCTCATATTTAACAGTTCCTAGTTTAAGTCATCTTTTAGGCAACCAGCGCGGGCCGCCAGGACCGAAGCCACTGCTGTGTACTTGCTGCATCTCCAGAACCGACATTCCCCTGTCGTACCCTATAACGGATTGCACGTAGCCGTCGAAGGGGTTGTATGCTCCCGCAGCTGACCTCGTATCCCCCAGACAAACCACATTGACGTTGGGATAAGATGCAAACCACTGACCCGTATTTGCGCCAACTATCGGTGTAACCACTTGCTCTATTCCGTTTAATACAGCGCGAACCGTACTGCCATCCGAAGAAATACCAAGTTGCACGGGTACATTGGGTGCACCGCCGAAGGGTATCTGTAGCCTAAGATCCACGCCGCCACCTATTACGCCGTGCAGTTCTATCGGATCTCCGACGAGATCGCCTCTAATCTGTACCATCAGTTCGTCTTCGTTTGCCGCACCTTCTTCGGTGAGCCCGAAGAGTTCCTGCTGATTCGTAAGATCATGCGGAGTGAAATTTATCAGTAGCGTGCCTTCAGCGGTAAAAAGCGGACGGTACTGAAAGCTGCAAAGGTGTTCATTGTTTGCCGCAATAAACTCATAATCCGGCATGTCCCACATACCGGGTGCTTTTATATCATTAGGCTGATTCGCAACTGTTGGTTGAAACAATCCACGTATCTCTGATGCAAGCGACTGCACCTGCGCCTGACTCATTGCAAGACCGGGGAATGTGCCCTGGTAACCAAGCGTACAAGTAGGGGCCTCTGTGCCTAATGCATCGGCTGACAGCACATATAAAGCTGAACCGTCTTCTACTAGTGTTGTGCTCCCGGCAGTACCATTTGATGCGACGAACCTACCATCCTGGTACATCTTTACCCGATCAGCCACGACTCCTAATGTTAGATCGGCAACAACAGTGATAATATGCCAGTGACCGGCAATAAGCGTATCAGACGCAACAATATCAAGCCCCGCATTTGAGTTCACTATAAATGACAACGTGCTCCCAGCCGCAAATCCGAGAAGCCACCAGCCAAGCCCGGCAGGATAAGTTCCCTTGAAACAGACAGTAGAGTTTGCCGCAAAGGGCACCGTATCAAATTTTACCGCAAACGTCCAAGTGGCCTTCGAAAACCAAGCTACACTGTTTCCACTATGCGAAATAACCGATCCGTAATGGCCACTACCAGCAACATTAGCCATTCCGCGTCCCTGTGCTCCCTCCGCAGGATGCACATACCAACCTAACCCTGTTTGCAATGCAGCGTGATCCCACGCCATATTCCCTAGAACGCCACCAGTACCTTTGTTCCCCGCCCCAACAAGCGAAAATGAATCCTTGAAGTCGTAAAGATCGAAAACCTCATCCACCCCTGCTAAGTCATACATAGATTGGATTGTGTCACGAGTGACTATCTGACTGAACGCATGATTACGCGCCTCATGTACCCAATCCGCTCTTATGTCTAGTATTCTACTCATTTGTTTTTCTTCGACTCAGACACCGCGAGGCTAACGCCCTTAAGTAGTTCCCTTGCAAGGGCTTCAATCTTTTTTTGCTTTTTATTCATTGCAATCTGCTGTAACTGTTAAGTTCAGGTCGCACCTATTCCTTTGTTATGGAGGTATAGAATGTCTGCTGCTGGACGAACCGTGTTAAATATTATTACCTCTTGAAGTATAGTTCCAATAATCGCATGATAGGAGACATTTATATAGGTAAAAAGATATAGGGTAGAATAGGTAGTTGAATTTACTCCATTTGTTCCGTTTGCAACTGGAACACCTTTTCCGTATATAATATTATCACCTCCGTTTACGCCTTGATTAACATTGGCTATTGTATTCCAATTATTAGCAAGATGAGAGCCTCCTTGATCTGTATCGCCGGCAAATCCACCTCTAAACGTTCCAGACGCAGAGGATATAAATCTGGCATCGTGACCACCAGCTATACCCCATGAGATTAGTCCATATTGACCAGCAATTGATGGAAGAAAGAATCTGCAAAAGATTGTATGCTCTGCATTTAAGATCGGTGCAAATCCATCCCAATTTATAGCCAAATAGCTATTTGCCCTCGCAACCCGCAATCCGACGCCATATGGTGTTTCAACTTCTTCGAGTGTTCCAGTTACAATGGCGTGATTATCATCCAAATGGGAAAGAAAGTGCTTCCAGTTGACAACTGCGAACACACAATCTGGTCCGTAGGCTCGTTCAATTCTATTGTGATAGGTTGCGGGCACGCTTTCTACTCCCTACTTAACAGTTTCAATCTGACACTTTCTTATCCGTACCTGACAGTTTTAACAAGACACTTTGGATATTCTGTCATATAGCACACTACTTACCCTTCTTTGGTTTATTCTTCTTCTCTGTCGCCGCACGGAATGCCTCAAAGTACGGCAACAGGTTGAATGCAACCCTAGGTATCCAGTCCACCATCTCTATGCTATCCGCCATCTTCTTGTATTCTTCGTCTTCGAGCGATATGCTCTCGACATCCTTGACAGCGAATTGTTCTTCTAGAGAGGTTTTAATTTTTAAGCCTGCACTGATATTGGCGAAGCCCTTGCCAAACAGAGAGTTACGTTCAATTGATGTCGTGAGCCATTCCAGCATACTTAGAGGTTTCTTGGTTCCGTCCTCTGCTTCAACTTTTATAGCGGGCACAGCCTTAAATGTTTTCATGTTTTGTCTCCTATGTGGTCGTGAGCATCATATAGTACGTGCCCCCATTGATGCGCAATTGCATCTTGTGGCTGAACTTGGTCTCGTCTACTTCCGCTGCCACCGCCGTCTCCTGGCTGATCGCAAGGACGGTATTTCCCGCGCCGATTTCGTAGCGGCCGAGCGAAACCTCATCGGCGACCGCCGCCGAGTCAATGCTACCAGTCATGGTTAGCTTGCCGGTCGTCTTGATCTGCGTAACGTTCGTATCCCCGAGCATGACCTGATTACTGGCATCAGGCTCAGCATTATATCCAATTGCAGTTGAGTTAGTATAAACATACCGTGGAGTCAGCGTATGATTGTTACCAGCACCTTGGGCTGTAATGTTAACGCCACCTTCAAACTCCAATGTATTGTTATCTATGATTTTGACCTGATAGTGCTCACCATCAGTAAGCCCAGGTACTGCAGCAGTACCTTCCGTAAACTTAAGGATGCGATAAGTACCAATAGCGCCAAAGCCATGGCCTACAATTGTCACACGCTCATTGGCTATATCTATATCGCCGAAGGCAAAGTTCTTAGCGCTTCCCGCGTCCTCGTTGAAGGCGGTGAACGCGCCCGAGCCGAGGGCGGAATTCTGCGTACCGTCGTTTTTGTACAGGGCTTGGTATCCCACCGCGGAAACGTCGTCCACGCAGTTGAAATAGCCGCTCTCGTAGCCGCTGGTGGAGAGGTTCGCGCCCGCGTTGTAGTAGCCGGAATACGAGCCCGTGGCGTTGCTGTTCGCGCCGGAGCTGGAGGCGAGGCAGAAGTACCCCGCGCCGGTGGATTGCTCGCCGGAGTTGAACTGGAGGCAGGCGTACCCCGCGCCGGTGGAGCCCGCGCCGGAGCTGGAGGCGAGGCAGTAGGCCCCCGCGCCGGTGGAGTTCGCGCCGGAGTTGCCGTAAAGCGCGTAGTACCCCAGCGCTGTCGTTAAATTCCCGCCCGTCTCGACGTGCGCCACGCCTTCCGAAGCCGCGCCGTCGAGGGAGTAGCGCATCTGCCACTTGCCGTAGACCGTGTTCCCGTTCGTCGGCACGACCTCGTCCCAGATGTCCACCGATCTACTCACGCCGTCGTCCGCGTCCCAAGCGTGCGCCCTGCGCCGTATCCGGGGCGAGTATTGCACCGTGGTTCCGACGAGGGCGGCGGTTGCGTTTTCGATGACGAGGCCGTCCGTGGAGGTGGTCTGAATGTCATCTTTGTTGATATATAGTGCGCCAGTCCCGGGGTCACACCGCATATCGGAGCCATCCCAGAGGATGGAAGACTCATTGTTGGTACCGAAGAGCATCGGCTGGTTAGTGGCAACTTTCGGCGCACGTGTCAGCTGCGAAAGATCATGTTGTGTCCACATGCCGTATTCCTTATAAATCCATCGGCGGATTTAATGTCTTTTCTTCAACTGGAAGAGCAATCTGGTTATCCTTGTATTTGGCTGCGAATTCTTTCCAGGTCGGGTGGTTCTTATTCACTACTGTCTCCATATACTTTGTGACATAATAATCATAATCAACCGGCCCATCTAAAGCAGCAATAAGCTCTGCCTTGCTCTTTGGTTTTGGAGCATTCGACATGAGACGTTCAATTTGGTTCTCTACATTTTTTGCAGATGTCATGTATTCTCGATCAAGTTCGTCTAGCACATGCAAATGTTTAAGGATTTGTTTTTGACGTTCCTCGGTAAATCCAGATGCTCTGACTGCCCAACCTTTTCGAGTAAGTGGTCCAGAGAATTTTATGAGCTTGCTCTTTTGGCCATGTAGCGGCCAGCCGTCAGCGATCCAATCGAGTGGTACATCTATTCCAGATGCTTTGAGCGAAGTATATCTCTCATCGGAAGTCATATTATTCCAAGATACCTTGACTTCCTTCGGAGGCACTGGTTCTGGTTCAGGATTATCTTCGGTAGGCTCAGGTTGCGGTTGCTCAATGCTACGCTTTACAACCAGCCTAAGGATAACCATTTTGGCCCGCATTCCCAGGATATCATGCCTGAGCGAGCAAAATTCTTTCCACCCGGCATCTAGAGTCGCCGTAATGGTCTTCTTTTCATCCTCGGTGAGGACAACATGTTCTTTTACACCAAGTGGATAAGGAAAATCTTTGGCTTCCATGTGCCTCTCCTTAGTTGTCAAACCTAGCATCAATACGGCAAGTGCCTGGATTCGCTACATCGCCTGATTCACAAGCTGGAATTCGGATTTTGTGTGCTCCGGTAATATCATATAACCGCTGAATCCCTTCGTTTGTGGCAGCGGTCGGATCAAACTCATATTCAGCTGCCTGAATCCAAGTTTCCGTATTTGCTCCTTGCACTGTGGGCTGTTGCTCTCCGGAAGAAATTGGCCCCCACTGATCAACTGCAGTTCCATCCGTAATGCACAACCAAACTTGATACTTTCCGCGACCGTTGGCTGCACCCGGATCCTCATCGTACTGAAAATCCACAAGCAGTCGTTTTCGGCCTCCTGTAGGTATCTCAGTAGGCGTAGCATCATAGGCTCCTGCGGCCGGCAATGCTGCTGATGCCCTTGCCGCTACGGTCATTGGGTCATATAACACCGGAGCAATGTCAATGTGTTGATCAGCGCCAAGAGGGCGATTATGCGCAGCTCCTTCTTCACGCCCATATGCACTGGCTTGCCCTGGAACAGTCTGCCCATCTGCGACAACAGGTAATACTGCATTGTATTCCAGCATCTTGATAATGCCGTTTGCCACTGACGCGACCGCTCGTAGCGCTATATCTAATTGATTTATGCCGTCTCCTATTTCAACAGGCAGAGGATCAGCATCTAGTGCAGGTGCCCCCACACCATCATGTACGGTTGAAACTATTCGCTGAGATCCGGCATCTGGAGCTCCTGAATCAGTTGAAACAGGTGTATCCCCAACTCTCGCTACATTAATATTTGGAGAGGAAATTTCAGTAGAAATTTCTGCATTTAATTGGGCGGTGCTATGTTGAGATGTAATTAAAACAACACTATCTAAACGAATGTCTGCAAGAAGATCTCCTGCAGCATCAAATACTACACCAAAGGCAACATAATTAATCGTATTGCCACAACCATTACCTATAACAGTAGGCTCAACCCCACTTAAAGCCATTTTAGCAGACATCCACTCGGCTGCTGTTATATCTTCGTCATTAATTCGCCATTCTGAACAATTGCCAGCATTTGTACCCAATCTTAAATAAACATAATCTACGGCTGCAATATTAGATAGATAGAAGATTAAACCAATGAGGTCATTATCTTTATAAAGAGTAAAATCAACACCAGCAGCCAAAGTCTGTTCTATTTGTGCTGTTACGCCTCCAGCTACCTTATCAAAAGTTAATGCTCGTTCTCCTCGAACATGATTCGTGGTCGTAGCAAGATTAGCTACCTGAGCATTGCCAGCCCAGCCTCCTACTGCCTCGCATGCATCAAGTACTGTTTCATAATCTGTACGTTCTTGTATTTTCTTTAAAGTGGCTTCTGTGGCAGCGCCTGTTGGCAAACTTGTAATTTGAGCAACAGGCATTAAATAAATTTGACCTGTCAGAGCTGTAATAGGATTACCGGCATCGTTATTATGTACTATAAAATTACCCCAATAACCAAGGACAGGCTCTCTAATTTCTACGGCATATCGGCCACTTGGTTGCAGAGTTGAATCTAATTGAATTCGATCATCTAAATCAACATTAGTAGAACCTTGATTAATATAAAGTGAAAAATCACGATCTGCTATAATCACGCCACAAATAGTATCATAGGCTCCTTGATGTGCTCCTCTAAAGTCATAAGGACCAAAGGTATGATTGCCCAAAGGAGCTATTGGAGCCGCCGCTGTAAAAGCAGCAGGTAATACTAAATGTCTAGGAACTTGATCTCCAAGGCGGTCGGTACCTTCTCCGCCACCAAAGCCACTCATAGCATAATCCCCAAAAGGATTAACAAAGTTTAAAACTCACCTATATAAAGAAAAGTGAATTAGAAGATTATTGAAGATTATAGATTTAGAAGCGTTATCTTAAAGGATTTTTTAGAGGTTAAATCGGGCGTGAGGTAACTTTAAGGTCAGTCAAAGTAAAATCAAAGTTGATCTTCTGACCAAGATCAATAAAACGAATAATTGCTTCAGCTAAAAGACAAACAGTAAAATGTACTAAATTTACGGCTAACGGATACTCACAAACATCATTTTGTTCTACTTCTGTTTCTGGTATCTTATAATCTGAATTCCATTTAATTTCAGAAAATCCATCATCACTCATGCCTGCATGCACACAAGGCAAATCTAAACAATGATCTTTAACAATTTTTCGACTCTCAAAATTATCAAAAGTATCTACAATTAAAGAAGCTTTTTTAAATAGTTTTATAGTATTGTTTTGTTTGAGTTCTTTAAAAATAGGCTCAATTTTTACACCAAGTTCTCTAAACATCTTATTAGCGCAGGCTCTAACCTTCGCAGATCCTACGTCACTCTTACCAAACAATTGATTGGCAACATTATGAGATTCAACTTTATCCATATCAATAAGAGAAAGAGAAGTAAATCCTTGACGAGCTATTACATTTAGAAGATTACTTCCGAGTGCTCCTGCTCCACAAATCACAATCTTATGTTGAGATCTCTTCTCAAAAATTTCAAGCCCACGAAAAGCAATCTCATGCCGATGAAGATCTTCTTCTGAGCGGTTCATTTTAAAAGCTACCTACAAATAAACGATTTAGTCCTTTTTCAGTATCGCATGACCAACCCCATTTCCAGAGCGAGGCTTTTGAAACAAAACCTTGCCGATTAAAAACAAAAACTTCCGGAAAGTCTTTACTATTACTAATAATACATAAAAGATCACGGCCCAAAGTTGTGCACCAACTTTTCATTGTCTGTTCATCGGTCGAACTATAAGAAGGAGCATGTTCTTCAAAAGGATGTGTGTGCCAAAAACCTACAATTGCATAACCAGTATCTTCTAAGTTGTAAATATCTTTATAATTAAAATCCACTTCAAAAGGTTTGCCCTCAAAATCAATATCTGCCTCAATAGCAATAAAATAATGAATTTTGGCAACAGGGACTATCTGCCCAATCAAAGGAGCACAGACTTCTACTTTTTCCATAGATATTATTTCTTTGGGATCGCCTTGCTTTTTAAAACTCATAGCTACCTCTAATGATTTGTGCGAAAAATTGCAGATATATGTTCACCCTGATCGACGACTCCGATCAGACTACTAAGATCGAATTTTTCGTCTTCACCTTCCAAACAAATGCCTGCTGAAATTACACCAAAATCTTTTTTGCGAATCCATGTAGTATAAGGTTCTCCACTACGAGTTTTCCATTTAACTTCTATTTGATCATTACGTTCTCTATAATTATCTAGTACAGCACCTTTTCGTTCAAGTGTGGATTTTAAACGTCCTTCTAAAGTAAGAGCTATTTGCTCTTCTCTATTCTTTTTAATCATCTCAAAAACACTTTTGTCTTCAGGCGTTAAACCTTTGATCTGCCCAAGAGAATCAGTTTTAGATTTCTCTTTTAACGATTCTATTTTTTCAAAATCACAATTTGGGTCAAGGCACTCAAACCAAACATGCTGTCCGTCAAATCTACCAACAAAATAATCAAAGGACTCTATATTATCGGCATTCAAAGCTTTACATAAGCCAGTAAAACCAATTTTAGTATAGGCTGACGTGTTTTGGGATATACAATACCAAAAATCTGTTTTAAAGACTAAAATACCTTTTACTCGGGGCAACAAATTAAGATAAGACTCAATTTGTTCTTCATTAGCTTCTCGTCGAAAATGAGCAAATTTAGGATTCTTTGGTTTAAAGATACCGAAACCTACTTTATCTTGTTTTGATATTTTAAAACGGTAAATAATACCCGCAATACGAGTTATTACAGTACCCATACCCGGAAAATAAGGAGAAAAGATCTCTTGATTAAAAAGATCTCTCTCCTGTTTTCCTAAACGGTTAATAAGGTCATTTATTGACAATGGGCACCTTGTTATCTTCACGCTTTGGTAGAGGTGTATCCATAATCTCCATGAGAAGATCAATACGAGACTTACGACTTAAAATGCTCAATATATTCGGAACACTGTAATAATCCAAGTCTCTCGGAACAGCAATACGATCAAATGGAATTTCATGTTGCTGACAGCGACGAGTCAACTCACCAGAGCTACCCCAACGATTTTCAACATATAGAATAACAACATCAGGCTTAACATTGAATTCAGTGACATATCGGGCATAGGAATCATGGAATCTAGGACTATTATTTTCCTGCTCATCAGTAATAATTACAAACTGTTCGACTCTCTGTTTCTTGCGCAGCATAAACTCAATTGGCATTCCAATTGCGGTTGCCCCACCAGCACTAATATACTGTAGGGCTTGTTCCCAGTCTTTCAGACTATCAGATTTGGTTTCAATTTCATAAGCGTTGGCATCAAAAGCATAACAATAGAAATCAGCAGTAATTCCAGCACAAATGATAGAGCCAACCTGCTTACCTAATTCAATTGCCCTATCCATTGAACCACTCTTATCAATAAAGAGTGCCGTCGGTCTCTTGATCGTAACAGTCTTTAGTCTTTTCTCAGTTACATCACGCAATTCATGTTTTAGATCCTCGCTGACACCCGCCTCTTCAGCAGCTTTCTTGCCTTTCATAACGTCTACACGCTTAGATCTTTTGGCCTTACCAAGTTTTTTCTTAACTATATTTTTGACTTCTTCATTATTAAAAGCCCCATGCTTTTTCAATGAACCCATATTAGAAAGCAGCTCCTGAGAAGACATAACCTCAATTAGAGCAACTAACACAGTAGGCGTAACCTTTTTAATAACTGAAGAAGCAATTGGATAAGGAATCTTATATTTCACGATCATCTTAGCTTGTTCTACTGGATCTGCTTCTCTAATAATTTGTTTCAATTGAAAGACTCTAGAATCTTCAGGTGGATTTTGGTCAAACAAAATAGCTTGAGCTCGGTCTCCAGGTTTTAGCCGCAAGCGGCTGTACAAAGATATTAAAGCTTTACGTTGACGCAAAGCCAATGTATCAAACCAATCATATTCAGATTCGCGTTTCGCTAGATAATGTTTGACCGACGTCCTTAAAGTTCTTGGAGGTTTAAAACCCTTCTTTTTGTCTTCACGTCTCATTTTCTCTTTCATATGGTCAATAATGCGATCTACCTGATAAGGAGGAAAACGATCGAGCATAACAAATGCCGCTTCGCGATGCTCAGAAAGAGGACTAGTAAATAAGTGAGAAACGAAAACCTCATGTTGATCTCTAATTGAGGTATTCTTCTGAGCCCAAACAGCCAAATGACCATAGAACAAAGGATCTCGAGCGAGCAGATCTTTGTGAAATGGAATAATTTTTTCTACCCCACGATGAGTAGAGCTTAGAAAAGAATCTAGGATTTGAACCCTATAATCTTGTTCATTTTGAGATGCGTTCATTTGCTACTCCTAAAAATTGGACATGTATTTTACAGTGGGCTGGGCACTATTTCTACAAAGAAAATAAAAAAACAGGCGTAAAATTTACGCCTGTTTTAAAAGATCAAATGCGATTTTAGAAAGCTGTTTAAGATGTCTGAGTTTCAATCAGGCTGGGTTTGAGCCAGCAATCTTTTGTAAGCTTCCTTTCTAAGAGCACTCAATCTCTTTATTTTTATAGTTAAAAGCTCGATACAATTCTCGAAGGCGTTAAACTAAAACATTGCCCCCAAAGCAATTGCTCTACCAACTGAGCTACAATTCCTTGCGGAATCGATCGGATTCGAACCGACGCATCGTTTGTAAGCCTCCCATGTAGGAGTACCAAGCCTTAACTATCAAAGATCTAAACAAAAACACTTATACAATTTTAAGATGCTATTTGGTTAGCAAACTGGACTTGAACCAGTAACTTCAGCTTATGGGGCTGATGTCTTACCAATTAGACAACTGCTATGTAAGCATCTCCTCTTTGAGTACAAGTGTTTTTCTTTTAAAGTTTGTTCCATGCAATTTTAAAGTGCTATTCGGTAAACGAAACCGGATTTGAACCGGCGACACTCGGTGTATGAAACCGATGCTCTACCATCTGAGCTACTCGCTATGTAAGCACTTCCCTTAAGAGCACGAAACAATCTTTTTAACAACCAAACTTTGCTTGTGGTCTCAACACCAACTCTGTGGTGTAACGATCTATTTCATAGTCATTTAAAGATCCAGGATTAAGATCTAAATGCCGCTCTACTGCAGTTTTTACATCCTGATCTGTTGGGTCTTCAGGGATATCTAACTGACTATACGCGACTTCTTCACTACGTCCTTCATACCTAAGTAAAATCTTTTCCATGGCTTTGCCTTTCACATTTATATTTTGTCTTCTTTATATATTACAAAATTTTGGAAAGAAAAACTTAAACTTTTTCAAAAAACTTTGAAAATTAATTCTCTACTTCATTCACGGTTCTTTGAAATTGGGATGTTAAATGCAACAACTGATTTAATATCAAACGATTTACTACAGCAATGCTTTCAGAAGAACTGCTATCTATAACTCTATTGATGTATCTAGTTGATTCATCAATTTCAATCGAATTTTGTATTTGATCAATAAGAGATTGAGCGTTCATGCCGATATGAGTGAACCGCATACCTGATATCTTTTTAAGTAGTTCATAATCAGTACCATTTACTTTTAATTTTTGACCATTACTAAATTCAAAAAGTTTCATTTTAAGCTCCTCTTGTGAACTACCATTAGCTAAAGCACATGGCTTTCTTTGTTTGTTCTTTTGTAAAATAGATAAGGAGGTGTGATGCCAGAAATACACTATTCCTTTAAACTTTCAAATTTTAATGATAGAATTCCTGATAATCATTATATAACACTCCCTACAAAATTTGATTACTCTGTGAGCTTTACAACATATTTAAAACATAGATCAAAAATAATACTTGATCAAATAACTCCAAAAAGTCTCTATCTTAAAGATTTAAAAGATAGCTATTTTGATGTATCTGTACGAAAATACCTGGAAAGTATTGAAATAATCCAACCAACCTTAGCTTTTATACCAGCTTGTGATTCCCGAAACTTTACAACTACAGAAAACATTGAATTTACAAAAGAACTACACAAACAATTTTCAAACAAATTTAACCACAACAACCTAGCTGGTCTTATTCTAGGAGATAATCCAGATGAATGGATAAAATGGATAAAACTAGGATGGGGTAAAAGTTCTTGGGGCATAAATACTTCAGATAATTTTAAAGCAATTAAAATGCTTATGGATGAGGCTAGCGAATTGGACCATATACATTTATTCGAAAATAATTGGTTAATACACCAGGAAAAGATAAAAGCACTTAAAAAATTTACAATAAACACAATAACATTTGATGGTTCCCTTTATGATTTATTAAAAGCAACAAAACAAACAATTAAACTTGAAGACTCTAGTTTGAACATGGTATCAGAAACTATTAGTCGGGATACTTTTTTAGAAACTATTGAAAAATTTCTAAAAATATAAAAAAAGGGGTGGCGATTTACCACCCCTTTTTCTCATTTTCTACTTGTCTAAGAATTTACCAGAAAAAGGTCTATTTGATTTCTTCTTTTTCTTGGGTGGAGATTTTTCACCTGGAACTATGATATGCTTATTTTTATCTTCTTTTTTTGGAACTTTAATCTGATCTCCGCCAGAGGCCTGATTACTATCTTCAAAAGACTTTTGCATTCTTTTTTGGGCCTCAGTTCCAGTGAAAGACCCCACTGATTGCCCGCTAGCTCTTCCAGTTGAATAGGAATAGGCTCTTTGCGTGCCTAAATATCCTACACTTGAATTATACTTATCATTTGTAAGGTTAGCGGTCCATTCTTGAAGTTCTGCCCCTAACTCATCGGCTTTTAATGTTCCTATACTATCCATTAAATTGCAACAGTTTGCCATAGCAACTTGAGCTCCAGTAAAGTTACCCATATTAGCCATTTTTATGGCTTTAGCCTGAGTTTTACTAGCTTCTAAAATAGCTTCAGCTTCTTTGACTTCTTTATCTCTTTCTGTACTTTCTTCCCCAGGTTTCACAAACTCTATTTTAGCATTGGTTTCTATTGTTTCTGTTTTCTTTGTCATTAGATTTGTAAATGAGACTTTAATCTTAGCGATGCAAGTTTTCCTTGGAAGAGCTGAAGTTCTTGGCTCAAGTTTAACTTTAAGTGAGACATTTTTTAACTCCTCAGAAAACATATCAGGGATTCTAATCTCAGTTTCTTTTTCTTTAATATCGTATTCATAAGCATCATTGAGTATTTCATCTATCTCTACTCCTGGTTTAGGTGTGATTTTGAGACAAATATTTTGAGCATAACAGGTGAGCAAACCACCTAGCTCCTGAGCAAATGCTGTGTTAATAGCATCCGCATTTTCAATAAAATAAAAATTACCGTCACCTGCTTTTGCCATAGATTGCAATAATTCAGGATCATGGTCTGTCCCGAAACCAAAAGTAGAAAGCGTAATTCCTTTTGGTCGATTTTTAACAAGATCGACCAAACCAGATAAGTCACTAACCCCTTGGTTTGGGAGCCCATCTGTGAGCAACAAAAGGCGATTCAAATTTCCTTCTATATTTTGCATTAATTCATAACCTAATAAAGTTGCCCCAGAAATGTTTGTGAGGTCATGTGGAGTTAGATTAGAGATGCGTTGTTTGAGTTCTTCTTTTCGTTCTGCCGTACAAGGTTTAACACTTGCTAATTTTGAAACAGCAGTCGAAAAAATGACGATCCCTAATTGATCTCTTTCAGAAAGATGATCCACTAAGGTACTAGCTGTTCTCTTCATTGATTCAAGCTTATTGGAGCAACCCATAGAACCTGAAATATCAAGAATGGCAACCAAATTTAATGGTTGCCTTTCAGTTTCAAGCTCTATTGTAGGAGCTTTAAAGCTCGCCATTAAAGAAACAAGATTTTCCTGATCAAAGCGTACCTTTGCATAGTCGAATTTGGTTAGAATTTCCATCTCTGTTCTCCTTGGTATTGAATCCACTTTGCCTAGGGTAGGTTTCTAAATAGGCAGACGACGTCCTACTCTCGTCCCATCTAACTTTTAGAACCTTATCCCTAAAAGAAGGACAATTTTGGGTGGCGGCATTACTGCCCAACACCCGGCAAGTAGAATACCAACTATTACCTGCAACCTAGTGAAGATTCATAGGTAACAATTGATCTTCATACAAATTATACAAGACACCCTTTCAAAAATCAAGAAAATTTTTGCTTGTCTATAATTCACTAATAGCAAAAGAAAAATAGGAGGTTAATATGGTTGACTTCGTACATCCATTTCCTGGCAAAAACCCAGGAGATACATTAACTAAACAAGAAATCATTCGAGCTTTGCGTCTAGCGCTGGCGGCTGAAGAAGAGGCTACCCAACTCTACGATCTTATTGCTGAATATGTAGATGATAAACGAATCAAAAAAATCATGAAAGACGTAGCAGATGAGGAACAAGTGCATAAAGGAGAATTCCAAAAATTACTCGATCTCTATGTAGAGGATGAAATCAAATTAGTAGAAGAAGGTAAACAAGAAGCAGAAGAAAAAATAGGTAGTCGTACTGCCCAAATAATTCCAGAAACTGAAATAGAAAAAACTTTAAGAAAATTATTCGGTAGAGGTGAAGAAAGTTTATGCAAAATTAAACTAAACTCCAAAGAATGGGATGCGTTAAATTACGCTCTAAATGAATTTAAAAGAGAACACAGTCTTCTAACATCCGCCCAATATAAAGAAAGCATAAGCATACAAAAAACAATAAGCATTATGGAAGATTATTTAAAGGATCCAGAAAAACAATGCAAAATTCCTGATTTAAGAGAAGCTATTGGAGAGCTGTGGTATAATCTTAAACAAAAAGTTTATAGTTCAGATATAATTGCATCCCTGCGAAAATTAGCATCCTTGTTGTAACCTCACTTTGTGTCTTAATTTATAACAAAAACTGCACGGATTTTTAAAAAATTCTTCTTTATTAGAGAGATCAAAATTAAAACATCTTCTGCAAATAGTTATTGGATTTAAGGAGTGATCATACAAAATATGAATTTTTCTTAGGCCTGATTTTGCCCGTACAAAAATAAGATTTTCATAATTCATTAGGAGGTAAATCTAAATCAGGCAAATCATTCTCAGATGACCAAGGAGGTATGTCATCAGGAACACATTCTAAATTGCGGTACCCAGTATACATAGCAGCACCGAAAACTAACCAGGCTTCCTTAAACGTCAGTCTTTTCAAGATCGCTTGTTTCGTTATCTCGGTCAGTAACTCGGCTAACTCCATCTTCATCCGAAGAAGCTCCCAATACAGATCCATTAAGGTAGTTATAAAGAGCAGCTTGTAACCGTAACAATAGGTCAATGTCCTCTTGTTTAAAAATCTCGCCACCAAAAGATATTTCGGAAGCGCTATCCTCTGAATCAACTTGAGTCATTAATTTATTAAAAGCAGATTCAAAAGATACAGAATTATCTTCTGAATCAACTTTAAAAGACTCCAAATTTGCTGAAAGTACTTCACCAACAGCATGTTTTTCGTAAACATTACTTACACGAACTTTTAAACCCTGCTTTAAAATTTTTCCAGGACCAATTTTTTGTGTATCTCGATTATCATTAATATTCGATAAAAACACAACTAAACCAGGCCCATGATAATCGAGTGAAGTTATAGCTTTCCAAATGTTATTTTGTTCTTTTGTTCTAATAAACTGGCCTCCAGTCGGGGACCTAAAAATTGCTATACCTCTCTTAGGAATGATTGGTTCAATAATTGTTCCAACTTGAATCTTTTTTGTATACATGTCTAACCTCTTAAATAAAAAAAATCTCAGCCAAGATTTAGAATCTCAACTGAGATTAAAAAAGAAGTAGGTCTCTATTTCTTTAGCAATACTCGAGATACTCACCGAAATTGCCAATCTTTTTGGAAAAAATAGTGCCGTATTTCTTAAGATTACTAATGAGCTCATCAGATGTAAGTTTAATTTGACAAGAAACTTCGGTTATATCCAACCCACCCAAGAGTAAATTCAAAGCAAAAGCTAAATTTGAATTTATCTTTTCGAGAAAGTTTTCAAAACCTTCTAAATATACTAAAGCCGCCTGACGACGAAGTTCCTTAGCATAAACTGCTTCTTCTTTCTTTAAGTAAATTGAACTCGAAATATCAGAATATTTATAGTCATCTTCAGAAGCAGTCTGTGAAACAACCAAAGGTTGTACTGTTGTTTTAATATGTTCACGTATAACACCATCTGGGTCAGCATAAATGTCTACAGTTTTAACTTCATGCCACCACCAATAACTTCTTAAACACCAAAAAAGATAAGTCTTAAACCGAACAAGTCTCCCTACCTTTTCTTGGCATTTTTCAAGCTTTGCTCTCTTCTTTTCAAGACTTCTACTAAGATTATCTAAAACTTTCTTATCTTTTTTAGTTTTATGATTTCTTCTCTTAAGTATACCATATTCTTTTTCTTTTTCTTTTAATGCCTCTTGGAGTTTTAATGCCCGAATTTGATTATAATTGGAATTATATTTTTTTAACATACCTTCAGAAAAGAAGTGAGCCATAAAATCATAACAAAGATCATTAAGATCAACGCGTCGAAAATCTTTAATGATCTTCTTGTTTAAAAAGTTAACTATATCAGTTTGAAAGTGAGTGACAAACTCTTCTGGAGAAGGGGTAATAAACGGGTCTAGAGGAGTCATGTGACCTACTTCCTCTTTTTAGAGCCGAAACAAATAGATTCAGTAAAATTACGAAACAAAGAATGAAAATAATTGAGCAATAATTGGATATCTATTCTTTGCTATCTTCTTTCTTCTCTATAGGCTTAGGCGCAGGCTTTTCAGCAGGCCTAACTGTGATGTTAAATTCAACGTCACCCTTGACGTCAGCAAAATGATTCTTGAATGCGGCGAACAAACCGTTCTTGAGCTCCTTTCCCCGAACTGCTGCTTTCTTCCCGTTTACTTCAACTTCCCAATAGTTCATCTGTTCCTCCTGTAAGTTTGAAATCCAAATACTTGATTTAAACGTGTATTATACATTCATACACGAAATTTTCAAGGTACTTTTTCTTAATTTTCTGAAAAACTTAGTACCTTTGTAATCATTCTTTAGCATTTCAATTAAAAATTATCTTCAAGTTCACAAAAAACGGCTGCTGCAAATGTAGTTACCCAATAACCTGGCCTACCTACAGCTTGTTGCGTAACATTACGAGTTCTTACAATCTTACCACTCATTCTATAAATTTCTTTCTTCTCATCCCAAGCCCTATCAGGATCGAATTCTAAACCCAAAGTAGTTGCTAACATTGTAGCAGCCAAATCTTCAGCGTAATCACCGGCTTCTTTCTGCTTTTGTCCAAAGCTATGATGCTCTGAAAGATAACCATGAGTATTTTGATCTTGTGGGACAGCTACACCAATGGAAGAACAAATTGATCTATTAGATTCATTTGTTTCATTTCTAGCCATAACACAAAAAACAATTTGACCAGGTCTTAGATATTCAAGCCCCCTAGATGCGGGTATTATTTTGCATTGCGGCGCCAAAATGCTTGAAACCATTACTAGATTTAGATGAGCCACTCTAGCTGATCTCAAAGCCTCTTCAAAGCTTAGAAGCTTTTCTTTATTATAACCAACACCTTTAGTCAAAAATATTTTTTTGGGAATCATAATTACTCACCGTCTGAACTTGAAACTCTTTCAGTCTTCTCCCAAATACGATAACGAATTGATATTCCAAGTTCTCCTACTCCTGGTTGCGTAAAAATTAAACGGTTCCAAATCTTTCTCTTTCCATGCCATCTGAAATCACGCTCCCAACGGGCATTTTGAATCCAAGATGGCATTTTTTCTTGACCAGAATCTTTTTTTCCATATTTAAAGAACGCTAACTCGGTTGCTCGCACCATAAAACGCAGTTTAGGAATTAAATGATAAACAAGTTCTGTTCTACGGTCTGAAGATCTTACCAAAGCTTCAGATGTAAGAGGTAATTCTTCAAAATCCCCTGAAGGTTCAGGCAGATCAATTTCAGCTTCAAAAGATGTAACTTTCTTTTTTTCAGTTTCACCTACAGATGTCTTTTTTGGCCATTCTTTTTTCTTACCCTTTTCTGGGTAATTTATACCTCTCTTTAAAAGGCGTTTTATTTCGGAATTCAAATGGGTACTTTCTTGGCCAAGGCGTTGTACTAAGGCTTTAGTTATAAAATAAGGCCGGCCATAAAAGCTAATCCACCTATTAGGATGAACGAAATTTTTAAAAACAACTTTGCTTTCTGACCAAAGATCATGATCATTTAAAAAGTCATTTTCAACCATAGACGGAACAAAACGAATGCTTTCCCAGCCTTCATACCAACTTCCATCAAGATCTACAAGCATGAAATTTCTTGGAGCGCCAACCTTTGTGCCATTTCCAGTAATAACATTCATATCTTCAAGACGAACACTAAATGAAAAAGTTTCTTTATTAGCAGAAAGACCTATAATTTTCCCATGCCTATTATCTTTTGAAACAATAATTTCTCCTTCAGTTTTCTGAACCTGACGGCGTGCTTTATATTTTGGAAGCACGATTACAGCATTTCGTTCCGCAAGAGCCAACATGAAACAAGCGAGATCGAGATCAGTACCAACAAAAATTCCATCTTCATCATATGCTGGGCCCGGCTTGCGCGTATAAAGATCCATTGACCAAGCAGAAATCATTTTTTTGGCTAGATCGTCAACAGATTTAGTGCGATCCTGAATCCTCTTGATCCGAGAATCTTCAAGAATATTTGTAAGCGTTTTGGCAACATTTTTTGTAGGCATCTTCTAGCTCCTTCAAATTTAAATCTGTCTGTTTATTTTACAGAATGTTGCTTTGATTTTTTACTTTTATTTTTTCTTTCTTCAAAATTATTGCAGTCTAAAACCGTCTCAACAATGAAGCGATTTTGAGCTAAACCTGGAGCATAACCTGGAAAAGCACAAACTATTGACCAAAGATTTAGAGGTGCTTCATTCTTTTCATTCTCTTGCCAAGGTTCCTTGCTTATTTGGTCAATAGACAAATTTGCATTTAGAACTTGAATTTTAACACAAGTTCCATGCTTGCAATTCCAACAAAGAGGTCTTTTGGATAGACCTCTTAAAGACTTCAAACGTTGTGAAAGTCTCTGACGATCTTCTTCTAACTGTTCAATTTGCTTTTGAAGATCTTTTAAAGCTTTTTGGACACATTTTGAGCAAACTTTTTCTGCATCATGACTACAATTCTTTTTGATCCCTAGATCTTCAAAATTACTTTTTCGTGTTTGCATATCAAAGGCTCGATTCATTGGAATTATCCACAAAAATCTTCTTTGTAGCCCTATAAATAAAAGGTGGCCAGAATAGAAGAAGTAATATCCCACTTTTTAAAGCAAAGGAAACAGAGGCATCTCTACGAGCCACAAAAAGTACGAGGTTCCAACATAGAAACCCAAGTACAAAATAGGTAAGGGCAACATAACTTAGAATAGACATCATCTTTTCCTCAAAACAATAAACTACTTTACTTTTGTACAAATGAACTTGTATTAAGTTTACAAAACAAACAAAGAAAACCATTGTTTCGGCTAATGATAACTCACTCAAAATCATCTAACCCGCATCTTTTTCTAAGACTCTTACAATTTAAACCTAAATACTCAAAATCTCGACAAACATTTGGACGAACTTGATAAATTGTACAAAGTCCATTAACAAGAAAAATACATGAACCATCATCTCGTTGTTTTATTACTCTATTATGCCCCCAAGGATTTTCAAAGTCGATTTCTGTAGATTCAAGTAATTCTTCTAATAACCCAGATTCTTCCCAAAGAATCAAATCTTCCTCATCAAGATCTACAATTAAACCCATACAACAAGCATGACAGTTCTTACATTGCGTTTTCACTGCAGGTGTTAATGTGAGATCAAAGCTCATTTCTGTGGATGCTCCTCATTATCTTTTTTAATGGCCATTGCAAGAATAAGTAGGGCATTACGAACTCGTGGACTCATACCGCCTCCAAACGGCCCACGAAAACGTAGAGGAGTGTTGTGCAAAGTCTGGATCCAAGCATCACTATCTTGAGAAAAAGAAACCATAAGGATCTGACTCTGATCTCCGTCGCAGTCATCTTGTACTCTAACATAACTTTCTTTAGTAGAAAGATTTTCTGGCCAAAAAGGTTCTTCTAAAATCTTATGTATTGTTTTTTCAACCTCATTCATCTTCTTCGCTCTCAAGGCATTCTATCTCTGCAAGATCATCCTCGCCTCCTTCAAATGAGGCAAAGGTCTTCTTATCTTTAAAAAGTTCGTATAACTCTTTTATGTATAGATCAAGTTTTTCATGTGTTTTTTCACACTCGGCATCCCGTTCTCTCTTCCCACTTAGCAACTTGTCATGCTCGTTAATTTCACTAAAATATTTCAGATAGGTCTCATCGACAAGTCGTAAAACATTATTATCCTTTGGAATAGAGCCAATTGCCCATTTCTTCCAATAAAGCCAATAGCGTAGATTTAAAAACTTCTCAGTATCATCCTGACGGAAGATTCCTCGGTTTTTAAGATAGTTTCGAGCGGCTTCATAAGCATTAGTATCTTTTTGTTCTAGCACTTTACGCTCTCTTGCTGCTTTCTTAATGTGGCTATCTAGGAATTCAACATCATACCAAAAATATTTATTCACATGATAATACTCATTATTTATATCTCGTTTAATTTTCTTACGCCCAAAATTTTGGCTGTCTCCCCAAGATTCTTGAGCATGTATTTCTCTACGAGAATAGCCATCGTCAAAAATGATATAAGGACCACCCTCGAAATCAATGCGTTTGTTTTTTGGTTTCCAGACAGCACGGTATTCCTCAATCTTAGCTTCATTAACAACTTCTACATTGCGTCCATTCATTGACCAAGATAATCTCTCATGTAAATCTTTTTGAAATTCCGTGCGCCAGTTATCTCGGGTCTTAACTTCAGGAGACTCAAAATAAACAGCAATCGCTATGTTGCGACCATCTACTTGCCTAACACCAATAACTCTTTGAGTCCAACCTTCTTTTTCTCGTCTACGGAAATCAACCTTTTTTGCTTGCTCAATAATTGTATTTCGTTCTTGATTGTCAAGGAAACGGTCTCTTGGGTTATCTTTATTCCACTTTTCCCAATCAGAATGCGCCCAAACTTTAGCCCATTTGCGATGACGACGATTGATAATCTGGGCATCTTTTTGTAGATCAACTTTAAGATTACCCCGAACAATTACCCAACGTTTCTCGTACAGAAATTCATATTCATTGTTATAGCGATAAAAGGAGATATAATGCTTTGCGTCTAACTGGAAAATAACAATAAGATCTTGTTTAGTTTCTTTAGCTGCCTGCTGAATTGTTGCAACAATATTCTTAACTGGAATAGTCGACCTACGAGTTTCGGCACGCTTTTTGATTTCTCGCATAATATCTTTTAGTGCTTTAGCATCATCAGCCTTAATAGGACGATTGTTTCGATATTTCAATTTCCACCAATTAATTAGATCGTCAGCTTCTGTATCAAGAAACTCCTGTTTCTGCGCCCCATAGTTAGCCGAGATAGCTACAGTTACCCATTCCTTAAAAGGCTTTTCTTCCTCTTTTTCTTTGAGTTTTAACTTTTTAATGGATCTAAGCAATGGAATCATATCAAGATAATCAACGCGATCAAGTCTGCTCCAAATATAGAAGTCGACATCCTCAGGGTTGACTTCGTCAAAGTGCAGCCACCACTTATCTCCAATTTCAACCTTAACAGAAACTCGACGACCCTCAATTTCACGATAATAAGTACCATAGGAAGACCACTCTTCTGGATAATAAAAGAACTTAAACTCAGTAGCAGAGAGTTGATCTTCTAAAGTATGTGGTCCCCGATCAGGATTTGAAATGTTGCAGTAACTACCAGAACCTCTAACAGCACCAAGACGTGAATTAAAGTTTTCGTCTCTATAAGACCAATAATGGTAACTCGCGAACCCATCAGCAAGAATAATCCTTGAACCACGAGTAACTCTCGAATTAATTTCTTTAACCCATTCCCAAAAAGGCTTTCTCCCAGTTGGAAGCATCATCTCATCATCATGAATAAAGTGGAAATACCTATCAGCAATCTCTCTTTTGAAAAGGCCTCCCTCAGCAGCATTGAATTCAGGTTTAGGATCAAGAATAGGAGTACGGTCAAGAAGTCCTTGCAGAATAAAAAGAATACGAAGATAATGCTCTCTCCGGTTCTCGGCTGAAGCTACCGATTCAGCATAATCTAAATTTTGAGGATCAATAACCTCAGTTTTCTCTTTATATTCACGATCTTCCCAATCAAAGTTCCTTTCAGTTTTCTTAAAAAAGCGATCAAATTCGTCTTTCAGAGGGAAAAGCCTAGAACCTACATTGATGTCTGACCAAATGCGATAGGTGTTTTCGCCATTACGAATAAGGAAATAAGTTCTCTTATTTTCCTTATTCTTTTCGGCATTCGCCAAGGCTTCAAATAGATTGCTACTATAATAACTCTTGTCTGAGCGGCGAACTCTAAAAGCAACGATACCTTTCTGTTCAGGCAAAACCCTATTGAGATTTTGAGGCAGCGTAATCCAGTTGTCAAATTCCTCTAACGATTGGAAATCTAGCCCACCAGTTTCACAAAGAACAGCTGTTTCCTCATCCATGAAGAGCAATCGTTGGCGTACAGCGCACCTAACCTCAGCAGGGCATGGTTCTCCTGTTGTAATTTGAACGATCTGCTCTTTTGTTCCCAAGTAAAGTTCAAGTGTCCAAACCATATTTGTAAGCTTCTCGACCTGACCTTGTGTACGAGAAGCGATTAGTTGCAAACGAGTCTTTTGCTCTTTAATTTTTGAAGTAACAAGATTCATCTTTTCAGCAATGTGTTGCGCAATTTCTCCAACCTTTTGGTGAGCAACTTCAAACTTCTCATGCACCCTCTTGGATTTTTCAAGAGTAATGTCAAGTATCTTTCGTGTACTATCAGGAGCTACAAGCGATGTTCCAGGATTATCATTTTGCATTGTGAGAAGAGAGGATTGCCGATCTTCAATCTGTGTATTAAGATTGACTTCAGCAACTTCAGTCTGAAGTTTATTAACATCACCCAAAAGATCTTGAATTTCACTAGCCCTTACTTCTGGCCCATCAGGCCTATAAATAAAACACGAAACAAACTCAGAATAGAGCATCCTCACATCATTATAACCATCGCTAGCAACTGTTACATTATGTGGATGTCCCCCAACATTTTCTACTTTAAGAACAAGATAGATCTCACCTTTGATATGATCTTCTCTCTTTGGTTTTGGATAATAGCCTTCACGTTTGTAAAATTCTTCGTGGCTTTTTTCAGTGTCTTCCTCAATGTTGGCAAAAAATCCAACGTATTCCACATAGTCACCTGGCTGTGGAATCCAAGTATCTTCACTCATAGATTCCACTTCAACTTCAATGGTCTTCTTTTTGATTTTTTCAGGCAGCTGTGGTTTTTCTTCAGACATCTTTTGGCTCCCATCTTTTTTATTTTACAGAATTTTAATAAAATGTTTAGAAGGAATTATAATAATTCAGTAATAACTTGTTAAAAAATTAGAGGAATTCAGATGGACCAAATTAAAAAGATCATTAAGGCCTATCTTGAGAAAAAAGGCATTATCTATGAGCGGACGCTCGGAGCTGAAGAAATCACTCTCTTTATGATGAGGGCTCCTGAAAAAGAGCAAGAAAAATTTATGAATTTGTTAAATGAACAAAAAGTAGAAGAAGCAATGAAAATAGTTGAAAATTTTCTAAATAATCAGCCGAGCTTATTAAAACCAACCAACTGATCTACCTGATCAGTCAGTTCAATCTCAACAGGTTCAGTCTTCTTAGCTCTAGAGGGATTATAAACTCCTCTACGTAGAATGTTTATAGCTGCATTGAGATCTGCATCTATAGACAAACTACAGTGAGAACACTGATAAATCTCACCCTTACGAGCAAACTTATCTCTGTTC
>Ga0180432_10001951_pt1 | contig 31662 bp, 59 predicted proteins | sample SS_ome_10_FD_132414 | JGI IMG/M metagenome (GOLD analysis project Ga0180432, IMG submission 132414) | Hypersaline lake sediment archaeal communities from the Salton Sea, California, USA - SS_1_MS_2 metaG | ecosystem: Environmental > Aquatic > Non-marine Saline and Alkaline > Hypersaline >...
ACACTCTCCATGCCATGCTTATGACATTTATGAGCATTATTGCATATTCTCAGCTCTATCCAATGCTCAAAGAGATACTTGATGAAGTCATACCCCAAATGGATGATTCTGTAGGGACTCTGGTTGCTTTGTCACCATTATTCATATTCCTATTCATTCTCTATGGTGCATTATGGTATGTGTCACCACACAGAGAACAATAAGAGGAGATTTAGATGAAAAAACATATGCTAGTAATAATGCTATTGTTACTCAATTCAATAATCGTATTCATGCCAGTACAAGGAGTAGATGAAGTATATGATGGCGATACTGTTTACATTGATAATGAAAATGCATACTTGAGTGCAAATCCCCATACAATAAAAAAAGATGAATGGGTGACTTTTACAGTCAGAAGCAAAGGATATGAAGGGGATATTGATGCAGTATGGCTTTTTAATACTACATATTGTAGACCAACAGCTCCAGTATACTATAAAGTTGGTGAAGGAGATTGGAATCTTTTAGAAAAGGAATTTGAGATTAAAACAATAGATTTTGAAAACATGACAACAGCATATGCTTTGGAAGATGTCACCATAGTAAAAGATGTCAATTATTCTTTAAAATGTTTTGTGACTATGACAGAAGGAACTACTGGAAAATATTGGTATGGTGTTAAACCCAGTGATATGACATGGGAGCATGGATATTATATTGACCCTTTCTGGGGAGATTACGTTGATTTTACAACTTTCACAGAAGTTGATTCTGCTGGTAACAGACTTTCAGTAACTTCAAATAGAGCTACATTTACACATCTAAAAAGAAGTGAGAATGTTTATCTCTATAAGGATTATGGAGAAGGATATTGGGGTATTTCTTGGAATCTTAATTTTACATTTAAAGTGACAAGTACAACAGCAGAAGGATTAGGTTATATTGTTGCCATGACAGACCATGTTGGAGTTAAAAATGATTTTATAGGTGGTACATCAGTTTATCTCTATTGTACTGATGGAGGAAGCACATTAAGAATTGGACTTCAATCAAGAAATTCAAGTACAGACTATTACTACAATCATGCACATGATGGAACAAAAGTATATTATGCAGATATGCAAAGACAAGGTAATAATTTATATTTATATCTTTATAATGATTCAGAAAGAACAGACCTTCTTGATTCATTGTCTACAACAACTGATAATACATTGGGTTTTAGAAATTTATATGGAGTAGCAGGGTCAGATGATTATGGAGGAGAAAATGATTATTATATAACAGGGTATGTTGATTTTTTAGGTATTCTTAATAATGTTGCTCCAAATATTACAGGTGAACAACCAGTGAATGGAAGTTTGTATACTCCTATATTTCCAACTATGAATGTTACAGTAAGTGATTATAATAAAGATACTATGGATGCTCACTGGTTAAGTAATTCAAGTGGGAGTTGGGTAGAATTTGGAAAGAATTTAAGCATTAGTGGTGCAACTCCAAGTAATATAAGTCAGACAAATTCTAATTTTTCAGTTGTTGATGAAATATATTGGTGGAGTGTAAATGTGACTGATTCTTTTAACTGGACAAATAACACTTTTCATTTTAGAACAATAGATAATGTTGTAGTCAAAGTTAATGAATCCAATGATATAGAAACGACAAGTGCTAACCATACAGGATACATAGACACAGGTGGTAATGGAATGTACGATTATGGTTTCTGGGTTGGAACGACAAATCCTGTTACAAAAGATAATTTTCATCATAATATAACAAAAGGAGAAGTTGATGCACAAGGAAATAGGACTTTTAGAATCTTTGATTATAATTTGACAGAGGGGACTCATTACTATGTTACAGCATGGGTTAAAAATGCAACATCATTCACAAATAGTTTAGAGCAAATTGATTTCTGGACTAAATGTAACGAACCAACTGATTTTACTTCAACTCTTGATACTTGTACTGTTACTTTGACATGGACAAAAGGAACTGGTGCTGATAAGACAACAATAATTAGGAAAAATAATTCATATCCAGAAAACATTGAAGATGGGACACTTATTTATAATGATACAGCTACATCTTTTGAAGATACAACAGGGAGAGGAAATTATCAATTTTATAGAGCATGGAGTTGGTCAGGAGATAAGCATTCAGATAATAATTCCAGTACAAATATAGAATTTAAACCATGTCCACCAACAAACATTAATTCAGCAATTCAACAGAATTTTTCATTGAGGGTAACATGGACTAAAGGAAGTGGTGCAAATACAACATTAGTGAGGAGAAAACTTAACAGTTATCCAACATCTATTACTGATGGAGATGAATTATATAATGACACTGGACAGATTGTAAGTGTGCCATATTCTGAGGGAAGTTATTTTTATTCAATGTGGAGCTATGCAAATGGGTCATATAGTGTCCAACAGAATTTTTCAATAGGTGGTATGGTCACTAATTGTTTTGATGAAGTAACAAATGAAAGTCTGGAGTTTGATATTGAAATATTCAATCAAAATGGGACACAGACATATGAAAGCAGAAATAATACAAATCCACATGTACTGAATGTATCCCAGTTACCTTTAGGAGACAAGATAAGACTTGTTTTTAGTGCTTCTCAGAACTATTCAGATAAAAGTGAAAACTTTGAGGGTTATTCAGCAATAGAAAATGAAACTATCACATATGTTGTGTTGGAGACAAATCCTAATGAAAAATCAACAACTAATGTTTCAACATGGGATGGTGCAACTCCTTATTATCCACCTTTCACACTTGAAGGGGATGTTATTACAATACTCCCTGATGCATCTCCAGTATTTGATAAGATAATAGTAACATATGAACATGATGAATATGAGAAAAGGATATACTACAGAGATGTAGAACTGGGGAGCTACTATGGTATGAATGCTTATTTACCACCTGATGAAGGAAGTAGTCTTTATCAGATGAATGTCATTGATGAATTTAATCAACCAATTCAAAATGTTCACATTGAATTTAAAAGTTACATTGGAGAAGAGTTTAGAGAGATTTCATCTTTATACACAACAGCTCAGGGGACAACAGAAATATATTTATTAGATGGAGAACAGTATAAAATTATCTTATCTAAAGATGGGTATCAGACTGAGATTGCAGATATTATTACAGATGTTGAGATTAAGACCCATACTTTCAAGTTGTTATTTGAAGGTTCTATTCCACCTGTTAATTATTCTGTATTTAAAAATATTACTTGGAGCATAGAACCTATTGTATATCAACACACAGATTCTATTAATCTATTTTTTAACATTTCAAGTAGTGATAACCTTATTGAATGGTTTTCTGCAAGTGTCTACTATTATAATTCAACTCTTGATTCTGAAAATGTAACAGTAGGTTGGCAACTCTTATATAGTGATAATAAATCAACTAGCTCTGGAGGACAAATAACTTACACAACAGAAAATGTGTCAGGTAGATATGCCTTTGTATGTGCATTTAAAAAAGTAGGATACCCAATATATATATTTGGAACTGAAGATGGATGCAGAGAGTTTTGGATTTATCAAAATGTAATTGAAAGAGTTGAGGATTTTCCTGATGAAGCATGGTTGATAATCACAATTATTCTCATGTTGGTTGTAATGGGATTCTTAGCTAAGTTTGGAGCTGGTGCTATGATAGGAGTAGGTGGAATCATTGTTATGGGAATCATGTTTTCTTTAAAACCAGATATGATAATTGGAGGTATTTCTGCTTGGTGGATTCTGCTTTCAACTTCAATTATTTATGTGGTGTTAATCTATTTAATGAGGGGGAGATAATGAAACTGAAAGGTAGTGTAACAGTATTTGCTTTAATTCTATTAGGGTTGATAATAGGAATGTATCTTTTTGGATTTGTAAGTCCAATAGTGCAATATGTATCAACTGAAGTATTGGGTGAAAATGAGGATGTTGAAGCTCTTGAAGATGTAGAACCTTATTCTGCTGGAGATTTATTAGAAGATATTAGACAAAGTGTTTTTTCTGATATAGGTCTTGCATTTATGGGGTTGTCTTTAGCTGGAGCTATAATAACTGGTTTTGCTGGTGCTGGTTACATTGGTCAAAGCATATTATCTATTGCGATTCCTGTTTTCATTCTAAATATGGTTGCTAACATAATGTTCTTTCCTGTAATGACTACAACTGAAGCTGAGGGATTACCTTTTGAAGTAAATATATTACTTGTCATTGTATTTAACACACTGTTGATTTTGACTACAATTAGTTTTGTCATGGGGAGGGACTAAATGCTGGAAAACATACTATCAGGGATTGTTCTTGCTGTAAACTGGTCTAGTATCACTCAACCTTTCGTAGACATGGGTACTGACCTTATTGGACAACCAGCATTGATAGGATTAATCATATTACTTTTCTTTATGATGTTTGCTCTAGTCCTGTATATTCCTTTTGAAGGTGTTGTTGTTATTATGATACCTACTTTATCTCTGGTATTTGTATTCATTCCACCTTTGAAGATAGTTGTAGCTGTCATGGTTGGTCTTATGATAGGAATGGCATTGATTAAATGGGTCAGGAGGTAACATGAAAGTAAAAAATTGGGATACTGTCATAAAACGAATGAGGAAAAAATACCCATTTCCTAAAGCAATAGTCACATATGAAGGAAAAAGAGAGTTTGGTCTGATTAAAATAACAAAAAAAGGGACACCACCAATAATGTGTCAGAGCAAGAAAAAAATAATTCAGGGAATCTATGACCCAATAAACGACAGATGGGAGTTTTTTGAGAAAGTATCTGGAAAAAAAATTAAAATATAAATGAGGAGGTAAATCATGGGAGAGGAGGAGAGTCCTTTACCTATTCATAAAAAGATAAATGAGTTATTGGAGAAGAGAACTTCAAAGAAACTAACAGTAAGTGAGTTTTTTGCATTGGTTGAAAACATAAGAATCAATGGAGATAATTTAGAAAGAATCAGAGCTGAGTTATATGATGCTTGTTTGTTGGATTCTCAAGTAACTAGAATCTGCAAATCTCTCATGTATACTAGATACACTAGAGCTGAATCAAGAGAACTTTTAAAACAGTTAATTGATATGGGTCTTGTATCAAGAAAAAACTACATGATAATAATAAAAAAGAAATCTTAAGGTATTTATAATAAGACAGCAATTTCTACTTTTATAGAATCTATGCATAGTCATGTGTCTTTGGCTTTTTCACATGAAAAAAAAAGAAAAAGTAGCAGAAGAGGAGGTAGAAAATCAATGTTTAGTAAACAAGGATTTAGAGGAGCTGTTAACCCTGTGGACTTTGTTATATCCATTGTGGTTGTAGTTATTGTTATTTCAGCAGTTGCTATCCCAACCATACAAGATGTCTTAGATTCATCTAACATTACTGGTATACCAAACACTGTGTTATCAGTTATACCAACTTTCTTAGGATTGCTTGCTCTCATTATGATTGCACGTGGTTTCTAGGTCTGTAGGTAGAACACAGAGCTAATATACCATCATCTTTTCTTTTTTTTAAAATTATATATACTGGGAATCAGATTACATGTGAGGGAAAAAATGAATGAAATACTCTTGCTGGTATGGTTAATCATATGGGTAATTCTACTTGTAATGTCAACTATTGATAAAAGAGGAGTTGTCTTTGGATTTATTGCTGGTGTCTGGATTCTTTTTTTAGGAATTTATGTGATACTAGATGGGATTCAAATACAATCTGGAATGACTGTAACAGGAGAAGTGGCAAATCAGATTATTACATATCAGTATAATACTGTTGCACCACCATTTAGTAGTTATTCAACCATGTGGGGATTGCCATTTATTCTAATTGGATTCTATCTTTGTTGGCTAAGTGCAACAGCTAAAAAGAAAAATTAAACAAACTTATAAATATATATTTTCTAATTACTTTTAGTATGGTTGAGGAAAAAGAGGAGAATGCAAAAGATGAATTAAAGACAATTTTTGATGAAGTAAATGATAGATATAAAAATATAAAAAGTACAGGTTTCAGCACTTACACTCAAGACCAGCAAGTTTTATCTCAACTTCCACATGACCAATTTGGACATGCATATACTCTTATCAACAATCGTAGTAGAAAAATGGAGAAGGAAGGTTTCGATATAATTGCAGACCCTCAGATACTTCTAGGTAATATTAAAGATGAAAAGTCATTGAAGTTTTATCAAATGGATGTTATGTTGTTAACTAATCTTTTAGCATGTGCATTGAATGACCCAGTTATGAAGGTTGTATTTGACCCTCTATGGACAGTTTTTAAACAAGAGATAAGAAGCACTTGTAACATTGATGGTGTTGAAAGGTCTTATCAAGCATTTCATGTGCCAATGGGTCAAGCTAGTAGGAAAGGTTTTGGATTATTTAATAAAAAGAAAAAACAAAAAGAACCTATTGATTATGTAATTCCATCAGAGGATGATGAAGGAATTTATGGATAACTGAGGAGATGAAAATATGGTAAATCCTTTTTCAAAAAGAGAAGTGGATAAAAAGAAAAAAGAATTGGAAGCTAAAGATGTTGAATTTGTTGTTGATACATTGTTTAAAGATGATGAACCAGTAAAACAACAACCTAAAGAAATAAAGTATGAAACAGTAAAGCAACAACCTAAAGAAATAAAGTATGAACCAGTAAAGCAACAACCTAAAGAAATAAAGTATGAACCAGTAAAGCAACAACCAGTAAAAACAGATAAAAAAAAGATACAGTCAGTCAAAGTAATAAAAGAGACAAAAAAAATTGACTGGGACAAAGCTATCATGTGGTTGTCTGTACTGGGAATTGTTGGTATCATATTTTTATATCAGATGGTAGGAGATTTCAGTTCAGGTCTTGCTTTATTGTTATGGTTATTTGGTATGATGTGTTTCTTACCTCTAGGATTGATACTAGGATGGTTCTTTCTTGACCCTTACATGAGATGTAAGATAATGAGAAAAACAAGACATAAGAACTATGGTATCATCTATTTTGTTCATAAGGGAGGAAAGAGGATAACTACAAGAATTAAGAATCTTGATGATGATGTCATTATCCATGAAACTAAGTTGTGGTTGATTGATAAAAAAGGAGTATATTATTTGGATGTTAATGGCAATAAAATATTAAATGCAGAAATAGATGATGCAAGCATAGTCACTCTTCCAAGTAATGTGCCAGCTTTGTTTTTAGACCCTGAGACCATGATTCCTTTGAGATTCCATGAAGAGAAGTCTAAGACAAATCCTCAACAAGCTGGAGCTTTGCTGTTAGGTTACATTAACAATCAGATAACTAAGAACCTATTTTTCAAAAAGCAAATGACCATGTTCTATATTATTTTGATTTGTATCACTGGGATTACTTTTGCTCTTTCAATGCAAACATATATGGATTTTGCTGAATTGAAAGAAACCACAATACCAATGCTGGAGAACAAATTAAATTATATAGCATCCATGTTGGAAAGCATAAAATTAACACCACCATAGGAGGAAATTTTATGAGAGGAAAAAAGAAAAAACAAAGAGAGGAGATGTGTTTAACTGAGCTGGATAAACAAATCAAGACCAGAAAATACATGTTTTTGTTAGTGTATTGCATAACATTAGTCTTAGGTTATCTAGGATTTGTACTCACTTATGATGTCAGTCAGATATTAGCTGGTTATTTCATTGTGTTAATCTTTGGAATGTTCACTATAATATCACACGTTGATTATCTATATACTAGACTACTAAAATATTTGAAATATCATCTTGAGGACTAAATGGAGCAAGAATACTATAATGAAACAGAACAAGCATCAGAATCTTCATACAGGGATTATCTTTTAGATAGATTCAAGTTGATGTCTGATATAGCTATCACTGTCAGAAAATCATATATTAAAAATCAAGAGAACAGAGACAGTCATGTAAGCATGATTTCTATTGCATGTGAGCTATGGAATCAAATCAGTCCTAAGATAGATGGGACACCATTGGAGTCTCAGTTTAAAAACTGGATTCCTTTCGTATTAGAACCAAGATTGTTTTTTGAACAAGATTATGAGAACATGGTATGGTTATTTATCTATCATATCAGAATGGGTTTTGAACATCTTGGCATAACAAAAATTGAATAAAATGGAGAAAATAATAATGGAAAAAAAAGCAAAAAAGCAAAAATACAAAGTAGAAGAGATAATTGAATGCCCTAAATGTGCAACTAGGATAAAAGTCAAAGTATGGGATGAAACACTGACCCCTAGTGTGCCAGCAGAAAAAGAGCAACATGTTTCTGTTGAAAAAGATACTCAGACAACACTACCAAAGGAAGGGGAAGATGAAACCCCTTCCATATTGCCTAAAAAGGGGAAGTAGTATGCATCTTGAAATAGAGGAGATTGAAGATTTTTTTAAGATGTTTGATGGAAAGGAAACTGACACTCCTATTTTTGTTGGTCAGATGAATTATGCAACCAAAGAAACAATGTCTGTTGATGTCGTAATATCTACTAGATATGTTGATGATGGAGAAGTTACTATCATTTCATTTAAAGATAGTTGTGGGGTTGCAGAGCTTCCTAACAAGATATATGACAGACCTGAGACCAAACACATATTTGATGCTCAAGAAAAAGAGCTAGCAAGTCTTGACACTAAAGCTGAAGCTATGAAAATTGCCATGATTGACATGTTCAAAAAGAAAGGATATGTCGTTTACAGGGGGATTTGGATAAATGAAGGTTAAATACACTCTCAACAAAATGGATTCTTTTCTCCATGAGATGTTGAAAGCTGACATTAACAAGTATCGTTTTGAGCTTATTTTGTCTGCTAAAAAGGTTTTGACCAGACTGGAGAAAGATGGGTCTCTCACCAAAGCTGTTGACAGAGCTGGTAGTATCAAGATGCATAAAGATGCTATGGAATTTAAAGCTAGGGAGATAATTAATGATATTGACAACATCATTAACTTTGAAACTGAAAAGATAGATGATACCACTTATTCATTAACTATCTTTATCAACCCTGACTATTTCTTGAATGCTGATACAATTAAAAACTCAGTACCTAAGTTTATGATGAAGAGACTGAAGATTGTTACCAGACAGAGCATGATTGATGATTTTGAGTCTGCTATACATGAGAGCTATACTTTAGATTATTCTGGTGAAATCATTGAAAATGATGGTGACAGCTTAACAGTTAGACAATGAGACAAGCTAAAACTGACAAGTATGTCTGCATCTCCATGCTTGTCATTTTTCTTTATACTTTTTTTGTCATTGGTGCAAGCTATGTTTATTGCGAAGATAAACCATACTGGGGTTATAATTGTAGAGAAGATGAAATAATAGCTCTGGAATGGTCTTTAGCTACTATTTTGTCTCCTTTTGTTTTTTTTATCTTCTTTTGTTTTATGATATTTCCAAGAGAATTAGAACCTGTTAATCGTAGGTGGGTCAAGTACCATATTAAAAAAAGTTTCAAATGGACTAGATGGAAGCTAAGAGATGGATTGAAAGAATATAAGGAGTGGAAAGCTTCTCTACTTGACTAATAGGCAATCTTAGGGTTTTTATAATAGGACTGTGATTTCAAATAGTGATATTTATGAACTGGAGGATTTAAATATGAAAAATAAAAAAAGACGAAAACTTTTAGTTGCATTGTATAAATCTGGTATTGAAGGAAAAGGAAAAGCACATTATAAAATTGTCACATCTGTTTTGACTCCTAAACAATGGACAAGAAGATTTTATAGCAGTTCTTACCATTTCAATACAGAATATGCAGTAAAAGTAAAATATGCAGACTAAACAATAAATATATAAACTGACAAAATAATAATAAATGGAGGAAAATAAATATGCCAAGTTATAGTAAAGTAGGTAGTCACAAAACTACTGTAAAAGCTGATATGAACAGAGGAAGTCTCAGGGTAACTTATCACAGCACAGATGTTGTCGTTGTCACTCCTAAAACTATACGATTGAATAATGGTGGATGGAAAACATTGACCACTAAAACTAGAATGAATCAAGCAAGTAGGCAATATGGTCTAGGATTCAATGTTTATCAGAGAAATTACAACTGGTTTGTTGATTACAAAGGTAAAACTTATCCATTCAAAGGTAGAACATTAATACTCAGGAGGTAAACATGCCAAGACATATAACATTAAATCAAGCTAAGAAGCTGAGGTCAGGACAGACTCTTTATCATTTAAAACAAAAAAATTCTGATGGTACTGCTCAGAGATGGAGAGTCAATGGTAAGGTAAAGACATGGAAGAGAGACCCAAACAGAGTACAAGTACCAATTAAACATGGACTGTATAACTATGATTATTTGACAGAACATGAACTTAATCTTGTCTCACTGACAGAACCAAAAAGAGCTAAAAAGAAAGTGAGAGTTTAGATTTACCATATCACATCTCCATAATATGAGAGGATATCCATCCTTCTCTCTCCTCACCACCTTTCACCTTCCATCCTCTCATATTATAAAATAAATTGGAGGAAAAAATAATGTTTAGAAAAAAAAGAACCCATACTCATTTTGAAAGAGATAATGCTGGAGCTGTTGTTGATACTCGTAGATACAATGTAGTTGGTGGAACTAAAAAAGAACCTATCCCTGAGCTAGAACCTATGGATGAACTTGAAGCTGATACTGATGTTAAAGCTATGGTAAAGGAATACAAACAATCAGCTAGAGAACAGGACATGATGGAGCTTGAAGCTGAAAGGTCTATGCTTGTCAAAAAAAGAGAAATGAAGCTGGAAGATTTGAAGCATAAGAAAGAAAAGAAAGAGCTGAAATCTGACATTAGAAAGATGAAGTATGCTCCTCTCTACAAAACTGGTAGTGGTCTTATGAAGATGGGAAAAGCTGTCAGAGAAAGAGATTCAGGTTTTGTTGGTGGAGGTCAAGATAAAGTTTCTTTAGATGAAGGTGCTGTTGGAAAGAATGGTAATGAAAAAAGCGATTTCTTTTCCTTTGGTTCTAAAGGAAACATTGACTGGGGAGGTAGTAAAAAAACTGAGCTGAGTATGTCTACTGGTAAAGGCAAAGGTGCTATTGATTTTGGAGCTAAGTCTGGGGGGAAGATTGATTTCAATCTAGGTATGGGTCAAAAGTCAGCTCCTAAGAAAAAGAGAAAGAAAAAAACAAAGAAAAAGACAACTAAGAGGAGAAAAAAAACATGATATGGAAATATCATAAAAAACATAAATATTGGTATAAAAATTCACCAAAGAGTCAAGATGCATTATATCTATTATCACCAAGTCAGAATTTTAAAGAGAAGTGGTTGGTGAAAAGTACAAGATACACCAAAAAATCCCCATCAGGAAAGGGAACTTACCATGAATTTAATACAAAAAAACAAGCTCTTAATTATATAAAAAAGAGAACAAAATTATAGGAGGAAAAAGTAATGACAAGATATACTAAAATATTCAATCATAAAGAGTTTTTATTGGTTGGTAATTTTGCTACAAAAACATTAGCAAGAGCTGAAGCAAAAAGATTGAGAAAAGCTGGTCATAGTTCAAGAGTTACTCAAACAAAATTTGGTGGACTGACAAACAATTTTGTATGGGTTGATTATCATAGAAAGAGGAGGAAAAAGTAATGAAAAAGCACAGGAAGTATGGAAGGAAAAACCTCACAAGAGCTGAAGTTACAAAACTTAAACCAAGACTGAGGAAAGCAGTAGGGGACAGACCAGCTCTATTTGAAGCATGTTGGAAAGATGTTTTAATGTTTGCAAGACAAGGAGATATTGTAGACTACATGCATCTGAAGGACTTGTATAATTCTATTGCATCTCAAAAGGTAAACAACTCAAGAAGTAAATTTTATATGTATGGATAGGAGGAAAAAGTAATGAAACTGACATGGAAAGAAAAGAGTCATATTTCAAAACTTTTTGCTAAATACAGAGCTGACCCTGACCTGTATGTAGCTGTAGTCAGGTATATTGAAAGGAGGAAATAACAATGCCAAAAAGAAAGACCAAGAAAAAATATTATGTCACCATGACTGACAAGTTTATGTCTGGATGGGGAAAAGCTAGAGGTAAAATTAATAAATTTGTTGTTGTCTGTGATACCATTGACCAAGCTGAAAGGATTGTTAAGAATGCTGGATACAGGTCTGAGATGAAATACATAAATTGGTCAAGTAGTAAACCTTATTATGACCCTAGAAAGTATCTTGTGTCTTGGAGAACTTATAAACAGCTAGGTAAAATCTGGAAAAGACCATAAAACACTTTTCTTTTTTTAATAATACATCTTTTTTTAACTATATGACATTTTTACAAGAAAAGTATATATACTATGGAGTCCATATTAGTTACTTAGTAAGCAGGTATGTGATATATAATGTATGAGAAAACAAACGATATGGATAAGCTAGTATTACTAGCTAAGAAGCTGAAACAACAAAAAGACACTAAGAAGGATTACATCATTCCTTCTGAGCAGATACAATCTGAATATGATGTAGGAGAGAAAAAAATAAAGCTCTCTATTCCTGTCCCTAATGAATATGGTAGGAAATCTTTTGAACTTACTCCTTACTGTCATAAACAAGTCAGTACAAAGACTGGTATTCCTAGCAAGTTCTATGAGAGACTCAGAGAGAACCATCCTGAGCTGTTGGTCAAGAATATCAATGAGCTAATCAGAGAGAAGGATAAGAGACTTGTAAGGATTCTTGATGGTAGAGCTAGAGCATTATTATCTGATAGATACAGAATTATAGACAACTATGATGTCATGTTCAATGCTATGGACAGATTTGATGTCTTGAACAAAGAAAAAGATATGCAGATATATATCAAGAGAGCTGATTTGACTGAAACTAAGCTCTATATTAAAGCAATATCTGGTAAGCTCAAAGATGAAATCTTCCCAAACAAAGGCAAAGTAGGAGAAGCTGTTGAAGGTGGTATCATCATTACCAACAGTGAGGTTGGAGCTGGTGCATACAAGGTCATGCCTTTTATGAATGTTTTATCATGTTCTAATGGAATGATTAGTGAAAAGACTTTTAGCAGAGTACATCTAGGAAAAGCTAGAGGTACTGGTATGATTGACTGGTCTGATTTGACATTACAGCTAGAAGATGAAGCACTCTGGAGCAAAATAAGAGATATGGTTAACCAAACATTTAGTGTTGAGATATTCAGGAAATGGGTAGAACAAATCAATCAAGTAGCTTCTACAGTCATTGAGAACCCTATTGTAGCTGTCAACAATGTTGTCAAAGAGTATGAGCTTCCTAAAGAAAGGAATGAGCTTCTCTTAAAACAATTTGCACAGGAAGGATTCACTCAGTTTGGTCTTGCTCAAGCAGTAACTAGAATAGCTCAGGAAGAGAAGAGTTACGACAAACAGATTGAAATGGAAAAAGTTGGTGCTAAGATACTTGAAAAGAAAATTGTGGAGCTAGAAAGCTCCTAATCCTTTTTTTATGGAGATGATAAAATGAGATATGTATTATCAGAAGGGTCTTTCTGTGAATATGGGTCTATAGATGAATTGATTAGAGTTTTAAGAATAAAGATTTCAGCAGAAAGAAAAAAATATGAAAAAGAATTTCCAAAGAATCATAAAGATTTAATTGCTGATGTAAAAATAACATTTTATGAAGGTGCTAAAAATGATTAGTGAAAACGAAATAAAATTTAGGAACTATTTGAAAAAGTATCATCCAGAGAAATATGACGAACTTATTTTTAAAGAATCAATGGAGAATTAAACATGAAAATAATAGGCATCAGAAACAAGTCAGTTGCAGACAGACCTACTTTCTTTTTCAGTGTGGAATCAACAGACCTGAATGAGCTTAAAGAAGCTAGAGACAAGGTAAGAGACCTTCTAGGAGTTGAGTATGACCCTAAGTGGCATGATTAAAGAAAGACTGTCAGGATTGATTTTAATAGCCATATCAATAATATCATTTATAAAGATACAATTAGACAGTCCAAGTTATATGCATCAGTCCTGTTGCACAGTTGAAGTAAATTTAGTTGATATATTGTTACCTCTCTTGACAGTAGTATGTTTTTTCTGTGGAACTATGTTATTAATAAATAAGGAGCTGTTTTAATGAAAAAAGAAGTAATTGAGATGATTGATAAAGCTATTAATTTACACATGAGAGCTATCATTAACTATGAAAAAATGAGAATGGTTGCAACTAGGAGTACAGCTTTCATGGACACCAGACAAAAAAAGGAGCATAAAAAAGAACTATTAGATATAATGAATAAGATAAAGGAGTTGAAATAAAATGGTAAGAACAATAAATGTAAGTTTTGATGAAAAAGAATTTAAGAAGCTGTTGAAAGCAAAAGGCAATAAATCATGGCATGACCTAATACTTGAAGCAATACAAGATGATTAAATGTCTGATAGAATAAGAAACTGCTATCTCTGTGGAAAAAAATGTTATGGAAGAGTTTGCAGAACTTGTTACACTTCAGGTACTAAAGGAAACAATGCAAACAAGCAGAGAAAAAGGAAATTAAATAAACAAAATAAGTAGGTGATAAAAATGGAAGATGAATTTGGAAGGTTGATATGTAACAAATGTAAGAGAGTTCTTGAATATTGTGGTGGAGATTGTTATGCTTGTCCTGTTCATGGATGGGAGTGGATGTAATGCATAAAATAAAATTCAGTCATTGGTACTATAAGCTAAAGGTATTCAATGACACTGAAGGAATCAAAAAAGCAAAGCTGTTGGAAGCAATTAAGATACATTACAATGATTTAAACCCAGAGCTAATCAAATACGACACAACTTATGGAAATGGTGCTTATCCATTACCTAAGACAGACTTGATTCTGTTGATATTTGAGACAGTAGGAAATGTAGAAATATTTACAACAATTAGAAGATATACCCCTAACAAATGGGTATACTATAAAAAAGCTGAGGGAGAAATCTTTGAAGTGGTCATAGATGAACAAAATAGAACAGATTAAAGCATTGGAAAAAGACATAAATAATCTCATGTGGATTGTTGATATTAAAAGTCAGAAATTAGAGAAGCTGTTGGAAGATGAAAACTAAGCAGACCACATGGGAAAATTGGTACTGGCATGATTATAATGAAAAAAAAGAGATGAAATATTATTATGTAGAGTTGTGATATAATGAAAACAAAAAAAATGTTTGAGGAAGCACTAAGGCAATTATTAACATTTTATGACAATTACAGATTTGTTATGAAAATGACTGAACAAGAATCAAAAGATAAGACAATGGAAGTCTATTATGATTTCTATGAATGGCTAAATGAAGGGGGTAAAGAGCAAGCTGAGAGCAAAAAGACCCTAGTTGCCAATAAAGATGTTGCTAGTATTCCTGTGGAGAATACTGTTACGAAAAAAGAACCTGAAAAGAAATCGAACTATAAAGGAAAAAGAAGCAAATTTGAAATGTGGTTTAAAGAGCTGGAGATAGGAACTAAATTTACTATAGAAGATTTCTTTAAAGACAATCCAAAATTTAAACCAGACATCAGAGGAAAAGAAAGATTAACAAAATACATATCAAAACTGATAAGTGAAAGAAAACTATTACAGCATTCATCTGAAAGATTTGAGAAGATAGGTGGTTGAAAATGAAAATATTATATCTTGGAGACCATGATGCATCAGGACTTGATATGATTAGAGATGTTACTGACAGACAAGATGAATTTGGAAGGTTGATATGTAACAAATGTAAGAGAGTTCTTGAATATTGTGGTGTTGAATGGCGTTGTCCTGAACACTTGGAGGGATAAGATGGTGCAATTTCATGGTGATTATATTTGGGTTTATGAACATACAAAATCAAGAACAAATGAGAAGATGTAAAGAGAAAATAAGAGAAATACAAGAGGGATAAGATAACATGAGTTGGATTGATTTAAAAGCAAAAATAAAATGGTTACATCAAACAAAGAATTACAAAAATGTTAATTTTCATAAGTTTAAACTTTGGGATGCTACAAATCAATGTTGGTATACTTATTGGTATCTTGATAAAATTGATATTGAAAGACTTACAAAACCAAGTAAATTGGAAAAACGATTGTATAATTTATGAGGGATAGAAAGACATGGTAAAAGATATTGATAAGGAAGTATTGAAATATTTAAAAAGAAAAACTGAAGGTGCTATTCTTCAGAATATGATTGATGATTTACATTATCATAGGTTCACTATTCAAAAAGCATTGTATCGTTTGATGCTAAAAGATTTGATTATTGAAAGAATTTACAGTCAAAATGTAAAAGTATATTGGTTCAAGAAGGGATAACTTAACATGGTAAAAGTTGATTACATATCTATGAAAAAAAGAAAGGGGGTGAAAAAAGAAAATGCCTTACAAAGTATATTTTAGAAAAAAGGGAAACAAAAAATGGCAAACAAACAAGTCATTATATTTATCTAAAGAAAAAGCAAGACGAGGACTTAAAGCGTTACGTGAAAAGAAAACACATAATACAAGAATTGGATATGTTTCTCCAGAGTTTAAAAACACAAAGAAAGGATATGGACATTATTATCTAAGGTAGTTGAATATATGAACCCTTGCGATTATGTGATTTGCGATGTCACAAACTATATATTAGTGTTATTACCCTTTTGTGGTATTATGATGTTAATAGTGTATTGGGATAATATTAAAAGATTCTTTAAGAAGGGATAAAATATGATGTTTTGTCCGATATGTGGTAAATTTCCAGTAGTGAAATCAACAGGTTTTTGTTATCATCATCATAATAGATATATTAAAGATGTCAGGAGATTTAAGAAAGATTGGATTGTACAACAGAAGGGATAAGAATGAATGATAAAGAGTACATGGCTTATGAGATTTGGAAGGCAATTCATTATACGCATCCACAGAAGTTGGAATCTGAGTTTGGTTTTACAAGTAAGACTAAATTCAAAATTATAGAGAAATAAAACAACATGATAATAAACTCTGAGGTCAAGAATTAATATTTAACTTTTACTGTAATTTTTATAGAAATCTATGTTTTTCATGCATTTATAATAAAACTACATTTTTGAAAAAACAATAAACATTAAAAGCTATTTTTCCATTCTCTTTTTTTACCCAGAAATTATTAGAGTGTTAATCTTTGTCGTTGACATAGAGGTTGACATAGAGGTGGTTGAGGATGAACAATAAAGAGAGGATTTATAGACTTTTATGTGCAAAAAAACATGCATCAGGAATAGCTAGAGAATTAAAGCTAAGTAGACAATTTATATCTGTTATAGCAAATCAATTAAAGCAAGAGGGATACATACTTTGCAGTAATGAAAAAGGCAATCCAAAGTTCTATGAAAAGACCAAAAAAACCCCCACTCCTGTTGTGTCAACCAACTTTTCTCCTGTTGTGTCAACTACTTCCAGACCCACACTGAACATGATTGAAATTCAAAAGTCAACTTTCTCCTATAACGTCAATTTGGAAATTGACAAAATTGAGAGAAAATGGGATAGGGACTGGAGCTTTAGGAGTGGAGTCAAGTGTTTTCAGTATAGTCACCCAATGGAAAATTTAGGGACTGTAATTTACAGACAAATCAAGTCTGAAAAGGTAAATAAAATAATTGTTATTTTGCCTAGAATCAATATTCCTGAGTCTGAAATTGAGGGGATTGAGGACATTTTAAATGATTATGCATATAAGTGTGGTGTCTGGTTTCAAAAAAAGTTTAAAATGAGACTGGGACTTCCTGAGATAGTTCAGAAACCTCATATTGCTGTCCCTGTAAGAGAACCTGAAATTATACAATCAGTACAAGATGGATTTACTTACACTGTAGGAGACATGATGCTTGATAAGAGTCCACCTAAGCTGAGACCTGAGATTGAATCTACTGACCATAGGGATATTGTCAATTATCTTAATATTATTGAAAAGAGCAAGGATATTTCAGAAATGGTCAATATTAATTCAAAGAATATTGTAGAGTTGTATGGAATTTGTAAAGGTCTTGCAACTAATCAAGGGACTATCATTGAGACTCAGAAAGAATTTGCATCTGCTTTAGGTATAAATAAATCTATTAAAGAAGATGAAAAAATTGATGTTACATGAGCAGAAGAGGAAAATAAAGCTCTTTGAAGGAGGTTTCCTCTTCCCCTCTTACTGTATTAAATTATAGTTTTGCTCCTATATTAAATTTTATGTATAATATTTAAAAAACTATTTAAAGATAATTTTGTATATCATTTTGATACAAATGTTGGATAAGGAAGGAAAACCAGCAAGAATTATCTTTAGACCTACTATTTCTTTAGACAAAGAGTTAGACAAACTAATGGAGATGGGAAGAGCAAGCACTAAAGCTGGTCTATTGATTGATTTATTATGGACAGGTATTAAAGCAAAAAGAGAGGAAATGTATGGTAACAATGGAGAAGGCATGCAAAGTAGTAATGAATCATCTGAAAAGGGAATACCAAAGAAAAGGATGTAATTTCTACTTTACTGCAAAAAAATTGAACATTGAAAAGTTTAGTAACCATCTGAAAGGTAATGCTTTAGGTTTATTAAATAAATCAAAAAAAATTGAAAAGTACAGTAAGCATAAATCCCCAATGTTGTATAGGACTAACTTTTCAAAAAGATAGACAGGGAGAAATGATATGTTCAAATCTAAAAATGAGACCTGTAGCAAAATAGATATTATTGCAAAAGAGTTAGGTCTATCTATTGCATATGTCCCTGTCAGGGAATGGAAAAAAAGGTTAAAAAGAAAAAAGGAGAAAAATAAAATGAGAAAAATAAATAAAATATTTATGACAGCAATTCTTTTATTGGTCTTGTTAGTCAGTCAAGCAAGTGCAACAGTGACAGTAGATGAAACATATAAAATTCCAGTTAAAACTACAGGTGTTACCACTGGTGTTTCTATTGGAGATTATCTTATCAATGAAACAGATTATCTTATAGAATTTGGACAGAATTATAATATAGATGTTGAAAATGTCACAGATACACATGTCAGAACTGCAAGACTTACAGATACACGTTTTATTACTATTTGGCATAGCATAAATGACAATATATCTGGTGTGGTTGGAAATGTTGACCCTAACACTAAAGAAATAGTTTTTGGAGATGTTGTAACTCTTATGGATTATGGTAATTATCCTTTTATTGATATTACAGCTTATAACGAATCATGGGCTATTTTTAATTTTGAATGGAATATAGTACCTGAATATCATTTAAAATTTGCTATTTTATATGTTACAGATGATGATACTTTGAATATGGGTACTCATTGGTTGTGGAAAGCATCTGGTGGGCTTTTACATTATCGTTTTGCAGAAGATTGTATTGCAGTTACTAATACTACAAATAAAGATAATGTGCATCTCTTTCAGTTTGTTTTTAAACTTGCAATATTTTCAAGTGTTAATTTTAACATGAGAACTCAAGTGATGTTTTTTGATGACAATAAAGATTTTACTAAGGTTGTTTCTGCAACTCCAACTATTGAAAATAGTTATGTTACTATTCCTAGTAGGTTGATATGTTTAGATGAATCTTTTTCTGGTTGGAATCTTGCAGTATTTTATGTTACAAATGAAGTTGGTTATATGAAAACATTTTATCAAGATTCAGATGGGTCAAATCCAACTCAATATACCAGAGTACATGTTGCAGATAACATTGAACAGAATGAAACAGAATGGGGGATGTTCAATGATACAAAATGTTTGTTGTATTATCAAAACAAATCTACTAACCAATTAAATTATAGAGTTGGAACTTTAGATACTAAGGTTTTTGAATTGGAGGATGAATATTCTTTGCCATCTACAGGACAAAATAATATTTCTTTAACTATCCTTCAGGAAGATAAAGCAATACTTGGATATGGTATTAATGGAAGTAATGCACAATGTCATTATGTATGGAGAAATCCTGATGATTTATTATTTACGACAAATGCTCAATCTATCAATACAACCAATGCGTATGATTTGCAGTTTATTAAAATGACAGATACCTCTTTCATTAGTGGTTGTTCAAAAGGAACTGACCCTTTTTATCCATATATCAGATTTGCAAACATAACTAAATATCTTTATGTGGATTTCTTTTCAAATACTTCTGGTACTTGGCAAAAGTATGCAAATATGAAAGTATATGAAAATGGAACTATCTATGCAACTAATTCTAATATGACTGTTGCAGATACTATGTACTATTGGAATGCTTCTGTATGGAATCCAGCTTTCGATTATGACACAGATGTCTCTTTCTTTTTAGGGATTGCTGGAGATTCTGGTTCTAGTGGACAATTTATCATAGTATCAAATCAGATGGTCATGCCTATGGTTCTAGGTTGCATGGTTTTCTTACCTTTCGTTGCATTGAAAAGAAAAAAAGACAAGAAAAATAGTTAAGGAGAACATGTTTGAGCTGGTATTTTTAGCTATTACTTGTTTTATACTCTTCATAGCTAGTAAGCATGACTACAAGACAAAAACTGTAGAACTTTACACTCCTTTTCTACTTTTGTTATGTAGTATCTTATACATGATTTATTCAGGAAATAACATCATGGATACTATAGGAGTAGTTATCCTTACAGCTTTTATCTTTGCTCTCCCTTCTCTTTTTACTTTTGGTCTAGGAGATTTCCTCATATTCTTTAGTCTAGCATTCTTTATTGACACCACAGAAGCATTTTATCTCTTTCTAGGCATCTTTCTTGTTATGTGGGTAGTCTGGACTATCTACATATTCAATAAGAACAGAGTCTCTAAAAAACAGTTCTGGAAGGTAGAATACCCTCTTGTGCCAGCTATTACTATCTCTTTTTATGTCTGGATTGTTTATAATTTATTATTTTTAAAAATGGCATAATCCCAAATGCTATGTAAACTGGTAACAGGTAGGTCAAGTATCTCCAGTGAAATATTGTATTCCTGTATGTCATTCCAAGTACAAAAAAGAAAATCAAAAAGTTAAACATCAGTACAATGTAGAAATGATATAATTTCAGATTGAATATATCCATAAATATATCTTTTTTCATATGATAAAAATACATGATAACCAAGAATCCAAGTACGAAGATAACAAAACAATTTGTTATTGCAATAGAAACACCATCAGAAAAAATTGAAGATATTTTTTCAGGAATCAAAGATACAGGAATGTTTAATGGTGTCTCTGTTGTGAAAGAATCTCCATATCCACCTATTGCACCTTCTATGCTCAGACCATGTAGTAATATATTTCTCAGAGTCCATAGGGAGAACAATAAAGATGAAAGTGTGAAAAAAAAGATTGTTGTTATCAATCTTGAATTCTTATGTCTCAAGTATATCCATACAAGTATCATTGGAGATAAAAAAAAGAAAACATATTTTGTAAATATCAGTAGACCAAAAAAAAAGGAGCTGGATTTCAATTTACTGTCAATGTTGTAAAAGAAATAAATAAAACAAGTAAATAATAATGTTGCAAGAGCTATTGGAAAACCAATGTTTTTAGGAGTGAAACCAAGATTGAATAGAACAAGAAAATAGCTAATGCCAACACTGTTATGAAAGGACAACCATTTATCCAATAGGAAAAATAAGGGAATGAATGTAAGAGTGATAAAAATATTATCAAGGAAGAGAAGATATGTAAAGCATTCTTTAGTCTCATAACCTAATGGCACAGTAGGAGCAACTATGATGGGATACAAAGGAGGGTATTGATATTGTCTACCAGTTTCGATACTATCAACTCGTAAGAACCATTTACTTATCTCTTGGTAATGGTCAAAATCATAAAGATGTCTATCTTCAACAATTTCAAGGTAATGGGGAGTAAGAGAAGTTTTAATCAGGTAGATACTCAAAAGGCATAGAATAATAATAATTATTTTTCTCTCTCTGTTCATATCAAATCACTCTGAGAGATGCTAGGTAAATGAAATTAGTCAATCCACCTAATATATGCATCCAACTTCCAATGAATAAATACATGAGAAAATACCTAGATGAACAGATGTAAAAACCATATTTCTTTTTTTGTTTTATTGAAAAATAATAAACAAATAATATTGGAAGTATAAAAAACAACAGAGAAATAAAATAATAGATTTCATCTCCAGCAAATGTTCGTTTAATGATATAAGAAAATTCATATTTGAAAAAATGTTCAGGTGTCAGATGAAAAGTAACATATGTAAATAACAGGTCAAAAAGTGTTGAAATAAAGTATATGACAACCATCAGCTTGAATACAATCATAAAATCATATGGTAATGGTTTTCTCAATTTGACCTCTAGCTTATTCTCCCACTTCTTATACTTTTCAAAGTAGAAGGTCATGCATCCACCTCTACCTCATACTCTACCTTTCTTGCATGAAGATAAGGTCTGACACTTCTCCTATTTCTAGCACCTTTGAATTTCATTAAAGTATCAACAGTAGCTCCCTTTTCAGCTAGGAGAGTTAGTCTACTGTGTCTGAAGTTGTAGGGACATATTCCTATACCTAAAACTGTCCATCCAAGTCTTTTGATAATATTAAAACCTGTTCTATTTGAAAACTGAAATATCAAACTATCATCCTTCAGTCTGCTTAAATGTCTCTCAATAGTTTTAACATATCTCTCTGTTGATAATATTTTCAAAACAAGAGTTCTTTTTTCTACAATAAAACCACCTGTTTTTTTTATCTTCTTTGTTTTAATATGAAACTTAATCTTATCTTGTTCTATTGTAATATCTTTCTTTGTCATTTCAATCAGCTCTTGAGGTCTAGCACCAGTCAACCACAACATAGTTATCCATGTCTGGTCTGTAACAGTCCTACAGTGATTGTAAAGAGCTTTAAATTCATCAGCATCTATTATGTGTTCAACATTACTATCTGTATAGTTAGGCATACACTTTTTCCCCAGAAGATTTTACAATTAACCTGAATAATGTCTAACACATATAATGTTTTTCCAATTCTTGTCCTCTCTTTAGAAACTACCAACAGGAGGGAAACAGAAGATTATAATACAGTATTTATTGAGATAAAAAAGTAGTTAAACAATATATTCATATCACTATCTAAGTCTCTCTCATTATAAGAGATTCGATATTGAGGTGGTGAGGATATTAAAGTAGAAACTAAAGAACAAGTAGTAACTCCTTTTATGTCACCTACTGAGACAATAAAGCAAAGGTCAGTAGGTCTTATGTTTTCTAATATAGACCACAATGCTATGTCACAGGATAATAAAGACAAGTATGCTTTCTGTACTAAGACCAAAGCTCTGTCAATTCTTTTGGAAAGATATACTCCTAGAACAGCTAAAGAAGAGGTCAAGAAATGGTATAAACAATTAGATGAAGAGATTAAAAAAGTAAAGGAGGGAGACAAAACAAGCAGAGACAAAGACCTGATTGAACTGAATTTAAGATACAAATATGCTTTAGAAGTTGATGAACATAATATGAGAATACTTATGAACAGTCCTATTGTAGAGCTGGAAGCAGAGGGAGAGCTGGATGCAACTGACCTAGACCTTATTCATACAGTCAGAGGTGGTGTCTCAATAGGAGGTAAAAGAATAGATGATGGAAGGATTATCTTTAAACGATAATTTGGATTATTTTGGAGATGTTGATGGCAAGACATTAGCAAGTCTTTATTTTAGACATATCTTCAAAAGGATACATACCTTCAAATTTAATTATCTAGGAATGGTTACAGGAAAGCATAGAGTAGGAAAAAGTCTTACAGCTTTAACAATGAGTCATGTACTAGATAAAACCTTTGAGGAGAATATCAGGAAGAGAGTTGTATATTTTCCAAATGATTTTATGACAGCTCTACAAGATATTAAAAAGAAAAACATCATAGGAGGAGCTATTGTTTGGGATGAAGCTGGAGTAGGTATGCCAGCTAGAGAATGGTACAACACAGCAAATAAATCAATTTCATATGTTTTACAGGTCTTTGGTAGATACAGACCTATTGTCTATTTTGTTACTCAGGATGTGTCTTATATTGATTCTCAAGCTAGAAAATTATTTCATGGATTTTATGAAATGAATAGGATGGGAAATAATTGTGCTATTTCTAGACCTTTTGATGTCAAGTACAATAAAAGAACTGGGAAAGTCTATTATGTTTACAGCAGATTCAATATGAGAAATGAGGATGCTCATGGAATTAAATTAATTCTAAAAAAAATTAATATTGCTAGACCACCTAAAGAATTAGAAAAAGTATATGAAGAGCATTCTAAAATTTTCAAAGATAAAATAGTAGAGCAAATGAGAGAAAGAGCTGGTAAAAATGAAGATGATAAAGAGATTGATGCTAATAGAATGACTCAACAGGAAATAGTAGAAGATTTGATTAAGAATAAAGAAAATAAACAATTTCTGTCCAAAAGAAGCACAGAAGATAATATCATTTTTGAAGTCAATGCTATCAGATATAATTACAATATTCCAGATGGATTAGCAAGGTTTATTAAAAGAAGAGCTGAGATGGAAGCTAATAAGATTCCTGAAGATGAACAGATACTTGATAAAGTCCCAGAAGAGGACAATTAATTATTTAAACCAATAATATATTTAGATTAAATAATAAAGGTAAGGTGACATATGACAGAAACAATATCTGAAATAAAGGAATATTTAAAAAAGCAGAAAAACAAATGGGATTACATCTTTCATTTTTCTGAAGAGATTGATGCCATAACTGACCCAGACATTATTTTGCAGATTGCAAATATAGTCAAGATTAAACACCAAGAGCTTTTGAAAAAGAACAATAAGAATAAGACTCTTATTCATCCAGCTAAACAACCAGCAGAACAACCAACAATGGATGTTTTCAGAGCTAAGAATCAACCAGAATCTAATTTACATAAAAATGATGAAACACTAATGTTCAATGCAAAACAATGTTATAAGTGCAAAGAATGGAAATCAAAAGAATTATTTTATACATGCAAAACAAACAAAGATGGATTACAAGCATATTGTAAAGACTGTCAGAAAAAAATTACAAAAGAAAACAAAAAAAACAATGTTAAGAAAGCTAGAAAATTAATTAATAAAAAAATAGTTTTCAATAAAAAAGAAAGCAAAGGAGTATTCATTCCTACTTATCAAGCAGTAATTCATATAGAAGAGATAGATAAGGTACTAGAAGCAATAAAAAAAGATTATTCAGCAGTATCATATTCAGGGACACACAATGATTTTATTTGTTCTGAAACTGGTATTATGAAATGGAGAGTCAATGCTGTTTTATTTTATCTTAGAGGACTAGGTAGAATCAATAAGGATTTCAGCTCAGGAAAATTGAGATATGTTGTGGTATAAATGGAAGCAGAAACAATATTACTTTTTGTTGTGCTGTTGATTGCTGTTATAGTGCAAATTGCATTTTGGATATGGGGAATAATCAGCATTGAAAATGCAATCAGAGATGATTTAAAGAGATACCATAGTGAGTTGACACTTGAACAAATAGAGAAAGCATTATCATTTATAAGAGAAATAAAAAAGAGGTAATAATATGGAAACAAAATTTAAGAATGGAGATAAAGTAAAAGACACAATAACAGGATTTGAAGGGACAATTGTATGTGTCGCAGTATATCTAAATGGGTGCATCAGATATTCGATACAACCAAAAATAGACAAAGCTGGACTGTATCAAGAATCAGAAACTATAGATGAAGAGCAATTAGAACTGATTAAAGAAAAGAAACCAAAGAAAACAAAACCATCAGGGGGAGACAGACCACCATTACCAAAATATAAGTTGTAGGAATCATCATGGGAAAACCTAGAGACACTAAATATTATTGCAATAAATGTAAAAAACATTTTCCTGTGAGAGGGATAGTTGTTAAACAGTTGGAAACTTTTAATAAAAAAGCATTCTGTCCTAGATGTAATTCTGATGAACATACTAGCAGATACAATGAAGTTAAAGGTCAATCAAACAGACAAAGCACTTTAAACGACCCACCAACCATCTCCCAGTTAAACTACATCAGCTCTTTAGGTGGTACTCAGAGACCTAAGACTAAAGCTGAAGCTGGAGCTATGATAACAAAATTAAAAAAACTAAAATGAGGTAATTAAATGTCTATTAAAATAGAATTATATATTTCAGAAAAAAATTTTATTAACACCATACTAAGCAACATTGAAAATGCAACAGAATGTAAAGCAACAATAGATAAAGAAATCAAGAAAAAAATAATTAAAAAGGTTGAGGAAAACAAAGAGACAAATGAAATGATAATGAAATATGTAAATGATAAAGAATATATTAAACAACAAATAAATGAAATACTATACCATGACGTCATATATTCATTAGACTTGTTGAGACAAGAAGCTAGAGATAAACTAAAATGAGGTAATTAAATGAGTTATTGTGAAAAGTGTTTTAGGGTAATGTCAATTATAACTCAACAAGTATATGATGATAACAATGAACAGATAGATTGGAAATTAATAGGAGAATATTGTAATAATTGTAAAAGTTTTAGAGAGGTAAAAAATGATGAAAGATGAATGGGTATCAACTACTGACCACTGGGAAGTTAAACCTAGAGACCCAGAGAAAGAAGCTGAAGAGAAAAAGAAAGCAAAGGGAACTCAATTAGATGCAATTAATTTACATCTTACTGTGAACTTATTTACACATAAAAAACAACTCAGAGGAACTAACATAACAACCCAGTCATTACATTTTTTACCAAATGATAGAACAGAAGAGAAATACAAACTCTGGATACATGTTGATAATATAAATCTTAATGAGTACATCCAGAAAAAAGAGCATCTTAGTGAAATTTCAATTTGGTTTAGTGATAAGGATGTAGTTAGACTACAGGAATTTTTAAATAAAAACATTAGGGAAAAACAAAAAAAATTTAAGTAATACTTTCAGTGACCTCTCCCCTCTTCTTTTTTATACTTTGTAACATTATAAACTTCTGATGAAATTGGAAAAGATAAAGGAGCTAAAAATATCCTATTCTGAGAAAGAAGTAAACAACTATCTAAAAAGAGGATTTGTTGTCATTAAAATCTTATCTTGTAAAAACAATGAAGAGATAAAACCCTGTATCATCATGTCGAAATAGGGGTGTGATATTTTCTCACACTCCTTAGTCTTTTTTTTAAAAAACAACAAATACAACAATATTTAAGCATAAAATGTTACTGCTACTGGCGAAATAGATTGGATATGAAACACTGAGTACCATAAAACACAATAATATGTTACAAACATATATATTGCTAGAAGTCCATAAGATATGTATGATAGCAAAAGCAGACCTAAAGAATAAATATGTTACTTATATTGATAAACAAGGGAAGTTCAGAACTGAAAGAGTAATTAAAGTATATCCTAGTCATGTAACAGTTCGACATACTATCAGAATAAAGACACTTTGGAAGTTTCCTAGAACTAGAATACATAAAGACAAGGTACTAGGTAGGCAATTCAGAAAGAAAGGTCTGGAAGATATTAAATGGGATACAAAGTAATAAATATACATAATTATATATTCTTTTTGCTAATATGTTATCATACCTGTAGAAGGTAGAGGGTCTTACCATCTCTCTCCCTCTGCTTTCTTTTTAGTATTTTTAAATTCTTAGGTTATTTATAATAAGAAGCTATTTAAGAATATTAATCATAATCATAATCATAGTGATACCATGAATAAAAAAACATACAAGAAAAAATGTAAGAGATGTGGATACAACTGGAAAGCAAGAAAGAAAAAACCAAAAGAATGTCCAGAATGCAAAAGCAGAAATTGGAACAAAAAAAAGTGATAACATGAATATTTATGAGGTAAGATAATGACAAATGTAACCTATGGAAGTTTGTTTACTGATATTGAGACCAAATATAAATCAATACAAGAACAGAGAGGTATATTGAGTCAAAGGAGAAAAGCTGGTGAGAAATCAATAGAGCATCTTAGAAGGGTGCATCCTAGAACCACACCTAGATTCTGGTATGACAGATTAGCAAGGATAAAAGGAATCAAGTCTGAGTTTGGTACTTTATCTAGTATGGCAAAAAAGATAGATGTTTCTGAAGCTGAATTAAAAAAACAGGAGAAACTTCTAAAGGAAAAACAATCTGCTGGTTGGAAGATAAGAAAGAAAGATGAAGGTTATCAGTTCTATAAACCAGCTCCTAAAGTATCATCTAGTGGTGGAAGTGCTGGAGGAGGTTTTTCTGTTAGAGTAAAATGGAGAACTAAATCAGGAGAGGTAAAAAGTTTTCAAGGAAACATTAAAGGTAATTGGGCTAGTCAGATTTCTCAGAGAGGAGGTACTGTTCTTTCTGTTGAATCACTGGGTAGAGGTAGGAATGTAAAAAAATATGTCCCTGAAGCTAAAGAGACTGTTGGTGGAGGTTTATTGCTTTATGAATATAAACCTGAAGAGGTAAAGACTAATGCAATATCTGATGTTAAAGATGTAGATGTCCAAGAAATAGATATTGTAACAGGTAGACCTATGCCAATGCTTGATACATCAGGAGGTAAAGGAGTACAAGTTGGAGAACTGGTTAATCAACCAACAACAAAATCAATACAAGTACAACCAAGAGGAGATGCTTCAGCAATACCAGAGTTTGGCACTAAAAAAACAGGAGATGTATGGATTACCCCTGAGAAAAGTACAACTTGGAAATGGGGAGACCCTTCTCCTTATCTTACAGAACATGGTTATGACCCAAAGGATTTTGATTTCACTACAGAGATACAAAAAACAACAGGAAAAATTGGACAGACTGAAACTGCTATAACAAATGTTGAAAAGAGTTTGCCAATAATTACAAAGAATATTGAATCTATAGAAACAATGTTAGCAGACATTAAAGTATCAGACCAGAAGGAATGGAAGTTTCAGGGAGTTGCTAACGTATTTGATAAGGAGGGAGCTACAGCTTATCTTCAGGAGAAGTTAAAAGAACAAAAGACAACTCTTCAATCTTATCAGAAAGCATTACCTGAAATGGAATCTAGTCTTACTCAAATGAAAGAAGCAAAGACAACATTGATTGATTACAAAGGAAAAGGATATACTCTTGATGTAAAAGAAGGTGCATATGAATTTGGTCTACCTTCAGCAGTTGATGTTCATAAATATGTTTATGCTGGTAAAATTGGATATAAAGAACCTGAGCTGTGGGAGAAAGCTGGTGCTTTGGTATTTCCACCTATAGGTCTAGCTATGAGTACCAAACAAGTATTAGCTGGTAAAGATGCTCATGCAACTCAGCTTTCTATGGGAAGTCTTATTCAGTCTCCTCTAGGAATAGGTGCTGTTGCATCTGGTGTTGCAAGTGCAATTACTGGAGATGAAGGATATACTAAGAGAAGTCAAGAAAAAATTGCTGAGTTCAGTCTAGGTCTGAAATCATCTCTTAAAAAAGGAGGTCTTGCTTACACTGGTAAAGTAATATCTTCTGGTGCTGTTGTTAGTGGTGTGATATTGCCAACTGTTACATTAGGAACTGGTTATGTTTTGACTGGAGTAGGAGCTGGTGCATCTGGAGTAACTGGAGCTACAGCTACAACATTAGGGAAGTTTGGAGCTACAACATTAGGGAAAGTTTCTGTATTAGGAGCTAAAGGAGGTCTTGTATCACTTGGAAGTGTTGGAGTTGTAACAACTGGTGCAACTCTTCTTAGAACTGGAGTAGAATCTCCTTATGATTTACCTTCTGCTATTGCTGAGACTGGTTTCACTGTTGGTCTTGCTTATGGTTCTTTTAAAGCTGGAGGTAAACTATTCAAAAGTAGATTACCTAAGATAAAAACAGTAGATGTAAAAGCTACAGATTTAAAAGTCATACAAGAAGCACCAGAGGGAGGAGTCACCAAGTTTGAACTTTATGGAAAATATGATGTTGGAGGAGTCAAAGCAGATGTAATGTTCAAAGGAGCTGGTTACAAAGTAGGAAAAGATTTGCATGTAACTGCTGGTAGAGGGTCAATGAGTTATACAAGTAAAGGAAGCATATTCAAAAGACTTACAGGAATAGGAAAAGAAAAATCATTTTATAAAATATTAGATGCAGATACAACAGCAAAATTAGTAGTAAAAACTCCAAAAGAAAATATTTATTTTTCTAAAGGTACTTCTCAATTACTTTCTGGTAAAAAAGGATACTATGCATATGGAGTCCACGAACCAGTAGGGGGAAAAGGATTTACAAATGTATTAAAACAACCTTTTGGAGAAAAAGGGACTACTAATATTTTTAAAGAGATGTTTACAGGAAAAGTATATCCTAAAGAACATGGAATTAAACTAGACCTTTTCAAATATGGAGGGAAATATTCAGGAATGTTTCAAAAAGGAACTGTAAAATTAACAGGTAGGATTTTCAGGTTTACAAAAATAAGTAAAGATGGTGGTGCAAAACCAGTATCAATCAAAGGATTAGATGCTGGAAAAGGAGGTTCGTTGACAACTCAAGAATATGCTGTTGATGTAACAGGAGACTATGGTATAACAGCAAAAGTAATTGGTCAGGTAGTTGCCAAATCTATGACAAAAGATATTGTTACAGCACCACCAACTGGTGTTTCTGCTGGTGGATTAGGTGGTCTTGTAGTTAAACAAAAACAACCTATAATAAAAGATACAGGAAAAATACAATTAACAACTTCTAAAACTGAACTATCATCATCTTTAAGGACAAAACCTGTATCTATTGTAGCTCAGGAATCAAAGACAAAAACAGATACAAGACTCAAATCTATTTTATCTTTGTCTGTTGCTAAAGCTGAAAAGTCAGTATTAGGAACTAGAGAAATGACAATACAAGGAACTGGATTGAAGCAGATAGATAGATTTGATACTTTAACAACTCCAGCAATAGACACAGCTCAAGCTCAAATTCAAAAGCAGAAACTATCTTTAGCACAAAAATCTAAGATGGCATATGAAACAGCTCAAGAATCAATATTTGATACAACTCCATTGAGTGATATAGAACCTATTACACCATTAACACCTATTCCTATTCTTTGGGACAGTAAAGAGGTTAAACCAAAAAAGAAAGCAAAGGTAGGGAGACCTAGAAAGAGACCATACAAGCTAGGTAAGAAGAGGATTGCTTTAAAGACTGTTCTAGCTGACCCCTTCAGTGTCCAGACATCTCAGATAAAATATGGTAAAGCTACAACTCCAAAGGTCACTAAGAAGATATGGGAGGAGTTTCAGAGGACAGGGAAAGTTAAGACTGTTGAAATGAGACAAGCTGAAAAGAAAGCAAAAAAAGATAAGATAAATTTTGATTACAGTTCTAAAGGTGGTGCAACTAAAGGAGATAAGGTTACTTTCGATTTCAATTTTATAAACAAAAAGAAAAAAAAGAAAAAGAAAGGAGGAAAAAAATGAGGATGTTAAGAAAAATTTGGCTAAAGCTAAAGAAGATACAACTCAAAGGACAATACACTCTCCATGCCATGCTTATGACATTTATGAGCATTATTGCATATTCTCAGCTCTATCCAATGCTCAAAGAGATACTTGATGAAGTCATACCCCAAATGGATGATTCTGTAGGGACTCTGG
>Ga0180432_10001952_pt1 | contig 31659 bp, 23 predicted proteins | sample SS_ome_10_FD_132414 | JGI IMG/M metagenome (GOLD analysis project Ga0180432, IMG submission 132414) | Hypersaline lake sediment archaeal communities from the Salton Sea, California, USA - SS_1_MS_2 metaG | ecosystem: Environmental > Aquatic > Non-marine Saline and Alkaline > Hypersaline >...
ACTTGACGGTCACCGTCGTCGTCTTGTCCAACCTGACCGTCACGTCCCCGAAGACCTGCTCCGGATCGGTCCCGATGGCGACGCTGTAGGTGCCGGTGGGTAGATCGAAGGACGCGTCCCCGACGATGCCCTCCTTCACCAGCTTGCCGGCGCTGTCGTAGACGCTGTAGCTGGGCGGGAGAACCAGGGCGATCACGGTCGAGACAAGCTCGTCTCCGCTGCCAACGTCCAGGTACACTCCGCCTGCTGCGTCGGCGATGGCGGTCAGTTGGTCTTGCGCCGACTGTCCTCCGGCCCGAGCGATGTCGAAGCCGACCAGACGGAAGATGATGTCGAGTCGGGCAGCGACGAGCCCGCGGGCCGCCGCGACGGGATCCTCCTGACACGTTTCCGTTCCGTCCGTGATGAAGACGACCACGTGCGGGCCCTTGAGCCCCTCGAGGTCGCCCGGAATCTGACGGAGCGTGTACGCGAGCGGCGTCTTCCCTGCGGTTTCGAGCCCCTTCACCGTCTTGGCGATCAACCCCGTCGACACGGGCTGGATCGGGACCACCAGGTCGCTTCGGCCGCAGGTGAGGAACGTCCTCAGACCGACCTCCGTGCTGCCTGGGAGCGCCTTGAAGAGCATCTGAAGGGCGCTCTTCGCGAGCGCGATCTTGGTCCCTCCTTCGAGCTCCTCTTCCATGCTCGACGAGAGGTCCAGGATCACCAGGACGTCCTTCGGCTGCTTCGAGAGCACGACTTCCAGGCTCCCCATCGGCTGCCGAACGGTCAACCGGGCGATGCTGGACGTCGCTTCGCCGCACTCGCCGGTGACCGTCACCGTGTAGTCGCCGGCATCCGCATCCTCCACGTCGACGATCTCGAGTTGGGCGCTCGTCGCGCCGGAGATCCTCTCACCGTCGGCAAGCGCCGCGGAGTCGTGGTACCACTGGTAGGACAGCAACCCTTCTCCACTGGCGGTGACCGCGAAGCTCGCAGCCTCCCCTGAGTACACAGACACGTCGACCGGAGAAGCCGTGATCATGGTCGGCGCCTTCACCGTCAGCGTCGCCGCCGTCGCCGTCGCCGGACCGCACTCGCCGGTGACCGTCACCGTGTACTGACCGGCATCCGCGTCTTCCACGTCGGCGATTTCGAGCCGGGCGCTCGTCGCGCCGGAGATCCTTCCGCCGTCGCTGAGCGGCGCCGAGTCGCGGTTCCACTGATAGGCGAGCGTTCCCTCACCCGTCGCACCGACCGAAAACGCCACGTCCGTTCCCGGACAGACGGACAGATCCTCCGGAGGATCCGTGATCACGGTCGGCGCCTTCACCGTCAGCGTCGCCGCCGTCGCCGTCGCCGGACCGCACTCGCCCGTCACCGTCACCGTGTACTGACCGGCATCCGCGTCCTCCGCGTCGGCGATTTCGAGGTGAGCGCTCGTCGCGCCGGAGATCCTTCCGCTGTCGCTGAGCGGCGCCGAGTCGCGGTCCCACTGGTAGGCCAGCGTTCCTTCGCCCGTCGCCCCGACCGAGAACACTACGTCCGTTCCCGGACAGACGGACACGTCCTCCGGCGGATTCGTGATCACAGTCGGCGCCTTCACCGTCAGCGTCGCCGCCGACGTCGCCGGCCCACACTCGCCGGTCACCGTCACGCTGTACCGGCCGGCATCCGAATCCTCTGCACCGGCGATCTCGATCCGCGAGGTGGTCGCGCCGGAGATCCTCCCGCCGTCGCTAAGAGGCGACGAGTCGTGGCTCCACTGATAGGCCAGCGTTCCTTCGCCCGTCGCACCGACCGAGAAGGCTACGTCCGTTCCCGGACAGACGGACACGTCCTCGGGAGGACTCGTGATCACGGTCGGCGCCTTCACCGTCAGCGTCGCGGGCAGGGACGTCACCATTCCGCGCGAACCGCTCACTGTCACCGTGTACTCGCCGACGTCCGCGCCCTCCACACCTTCAATGCGCAGCTCTGAGCCCGTCGCGCCGGCAACCCTTCCACCATCGCTCAGCGGGGTCGAGCCGTGGTACCACTGATAGGTCAGCGGTCCGTCACCGCTCGCGGTGACCGAGAAAGTCACGGTCTCCCCGAGACACGCCGCAATCGAATCCGGGGCGCTCACGCAGTAGCACGTCGATTCGCCCGCCAGTGCGATCAGGCCGATCGACGTGACGACCAGCAACGCCGCCATCGAACTTCCGAACACTCTTCGAAACGCAGCCACGAAACCTCCTTACAGACGCTCTTGCGCCGAGTCCAGCCTCCATCCGCCACGCTCTCTCACGCAATGAAGCTCTTCCGTGCTTGCGGCATTTCACCCGGTCCGGGGCTCCACCGTCTCAACACAGGCGCGTCCGCGAAGGCAATCGAAGGAAATGCGATCGAGAGGTGTGGTCCGCGCTTCTCTACATGAGGTCCTCCTCCATGCAAGCCGTGGGCACCGGAAACAAGACACTACGGAGGAGATCTCACCGCGCTTCTCCACCAGGCTGCATCACGAAGTCCGGCAATCGCCCGCCACGACGACCCGCGGCTCTTCGGCAGCCCGGTCGGTTGCAGCCTGTGCAGACTGACCCCGCTGGCTTTGCTGGAGCAAACACAACCCTGCCCAACCCTTTCGGAGCCTCTTGGAATCTAGCACATTCGAGAGAGACGCGTCAAGAAGACGAGCAGCGACGCCGCCAAGCGCAAGACCTTCCTCTGCGTCGTCAGCACACGGAATAGGAAACCGAGGAGCAATCCCGCGAGAGGGATTCGGGCCAGCCCGCGCATACACTTCCCCGGGAGACGCGCGCCAGCGTCTCAGGAAGAGCGCTCCATGAAACGAGCGAACGGCACGCGGAGTACCTCTGCCGAGGAGGGATCGGGGATGAAGTGGAACAGCTTCCGTCGGATTGATCTTAAGTATTGCGTCTTGGCGTTCGCGGTCGCCGTGCTCGGCGTCTTCCTTCTGGGATCGAGTGAGGGACCGTGCGAGAGCGACGCGCTTCGCACGTCGCTTCTCGTCGATGCAAACGTGCCGAATCCGCTGTGCGCTGTCGTCGCCGACGACCTTCTCACCTGGCGCGACTGGCTCGAAGGCGGAGGCTTCGAGGAAGGGACCGGGGCCGCCTTCGTGATCGAGCACCCGGCGAAGCGACTCGTCCCGATGCAGGTGCTGTGGAGCGAGGACGCGGCCCGCTCGGGCGGACACGGCCTGCGGATCGAGACCGGACCCTCGGAGGGCGGCCTCCTCGCTCTCCGCTTCGTCCTCGAGAAGGGGGAGCAGACGCGCTGCACGTTCTGGGCTCGGTCGCTCGACCACCCGATCGAGCTTCGGGTTAGCGTCCTCGGCGCCGAGACGCGGGTAGCTTCGGAAATGGTTCCGCTCTACGAGCCGCCCGAGCCATTCCCGATCGAGATCGACTGGACCGAGATCCAATTCAGCTTCGAGAACACAAGGGGCGTCGCCTACGCGGCGCTGGCGATCGAGGTCGGGCCGAACGTGCGCCTCGATCTCGACGACGCGCGCGTCGAGGCCGAGCAGTGGAAGATGGCCGAAAGGGCGTCCTCCACGCGGATCGTCGGCGGGATCCCGGTCCCGCTCGCCCCGGCCGCGCCAATCCACTTCAACGTGCTGATCCACATCGAGGACCCCGCGCTGATCACGAAGCGGGAGGAGTACTTCCGCGAGAAGACGGCCGTCTTCACCGAGCTGGCGCGCCTCCTGCACGGGCACGGCGGGTTCCTGACGATTCAACCGGAGGAGGACTGGCCGCTGGCAGCGGCGCGATTCGCTCCGGAGACGCTCGCCGGCCTGACAACCCGGTACGGCGTCGTCTACTCGACGCACACGCACGGGCCGTCGTGCATCGACGCGGACGGCCGGCTGCGGAGCGTCCAGGACTGCAACGAGTGCCGGACCTGCCCGGGCTGGACGCGGATCGAGACGGACACCGACCCGTACACGCCGGCCTACGTCGGCGCGCTCCGCGACTTGATCTCGAAGGTCTCGGGGACGGACGTCTTTGACCACAACGGAAACTGGCACTACAAGAACGCCTCGTCCCTCCGCGAGGTCGGCATCCGCACCTGGTCGGCCTACAAGGATCACAACACCCAAGCGACGTTCGAGGAGCTGTTCACCAACCCCTGGCGGCCGTCGGCCTGCGACGCGATCGCCTCGCCGGAGACGTTCTTCGTCCACGATCCGTCCGGCGGGATCGTCTTCGTTCCCGGGTGGGGCCAGGCAATCACGCGCGATCCGGCGCGCCTCCACGAGCGGCTCGCGGCGATGCTCAGCCAGGTGCTCCGGTTTGCCGACCCGGATCGCGTGAACAGCTTCTACATCGTCACCCACGTCGATCACTACGAACCGGACGGAGACGAGGAGTACATCGCGTACGACCCGGCGACCGGCGAGGTGCGATACGGCGACGGGTTCCTCGCCGATCTCGCCCGCTGGGAGGAGACGCTGAGCGAGCTGGTCGACCCGCTCGTTGCCGAGGGCTACCTCGAGTGGACCCCGCTCGCGAGGATCGGCGAGCTGTTCGAAGACTGGGAGGAGGAACACGCTCCGTCGACGACCGAGCCCGTCTCCGAACGGCGCTGCGGCGACGGCGTCTGCGACGGCCCGGAGACCCCCGCGAGCTGCCCCGAGGACTGCGACGCGACCGCGAGACCGCCCGTCGCGAGCCCCGCCGCTCTCGCAGAAGCTCAGCGCCCTGCGTTCGCCGAAGCGGAGACGACCTACTCGGTGACCAACCCGACCTCCGGCGCGCGCCTCTTCGTCCAGGCCTTCTACCCGCCCGACTGGAACGGGACGGACGCCCTGCCGGCCCTGGTCCTGATGCCGGGCGGGATCGGAACCGCCGACCCGGGGAAGGCCGCCCGCCTCGCGGCGCTCGGGTTCCTGGTCGTCATCTTCGATCCGGACGGGCGCGGTCGATCCGAAGGGATCGAGGACTACAACGGGTTCGTCACCCAGGATGGGCTGGCCGCCGTCATCGAGGAATCGGCGAGCCTGCCCGGGCTCGACGTCGAGCGCTACGGGCTCGTCTCCTATTCCTACGGCGTGACCGCGGCGACCGGCGCGCTCGCCCGCCATCCCGATCTGCCGATCCGGTTCTTCATCGACTGGGAGGGCCCGGTCGATCGCAACGACACCACCACCGGCTGCGGCGCCCCGTCGCAAGGCCGGATCGTTTGGCACCCGTGCAGCGACGACGCCTGGTGGTCGGAGCGGGAGGCCGTCCGATTCATCGGAGACGTCCGGGTTCCCTACCAGCGGGTCCAGTCGGAAGAGGATCACGTCCAGCCGAACAACGACCACGCGATCGACATCGTGAACGCCGCCGTGGCCGGCGACGTCCCTTGGGTCCGGCTGAACGACGATCCGCCGAACCGGACCTACGCCGCGGACGATCCCCCCGCGATGCTCCCGGAGGATCGGACCGGGAATCTCGAAGCCCTCGTCGCGCGCTACGCGCGGGACATCCTCGAGAACGTCCTGCCTCGAATGCCGTAGACGGCGCCCGAGCATTCAGGGCTTCAAGAAGACGGTACCGTTGTTCGAATGCGTCGTTCCGTCCGCCACGAGAACGATCGTGTACAGGTAGGGACCGGAGGCGAGTCGATCGCCGTCGGACGTCGTGCCGTCCCACACGATCTCGACAGCGTCGTCAACCTCTTCCTGCCAAACCTGTCGGCCTGTGAGGTCGTAGATGACGACGCGGATCCAGTCCGGCTCGCCCTCTCCGACAAAGCCGAAGTGGACGCGATCGTCGAACGGGTTCGGATAGACGAGGAAGCGCTCGAACGCGAAGCCCCCCTCGGAGGGCAGTTCGACCTCCGCGCAGTCCAGGACCGTGATCGTGACGCGGTCGGAGAGGGTCGCATCGAAGTCGTCGGTGAGGAACAGGTCGAACTGGTAGATGCCGGGAACGTTCGGGACGAACGAGGCGATCTCCGTGTCGAAGCCCTCCATCGTCGCGGAGACGTCGGCCCCCTCCGGTACCGCCAGGATCGGTCCTCCAGCATCGTGGTAGAGGGTGGCGATCGTCCACCGGAAAGTAAGATCTTCTCGACGCTGATGCACGTACTGCGGCTCGACCGCGCTCATCTCCACGTTCTCGGGGATTCCCTCGTCGATGTCGTACGACACAGAGCCGTCGAGGAAGACGCGCTCACCGACGGAGGCGATCTGGTCCGGTCCGGCATTCGGGACGGGCGGATGGTTCACGCCGCAGCCGGTCGCTCCGGACGACGCCTCTCCAGGAGAACGCAACCGGAGACCTGGAGCGGCATAGTAGTACCGGATGCGCACGCCGTCGGTCACCTTGGCGAAGACGTAGAACGTCTGACCGGCGTCCAAGCCGGTCGTGTCCCAATCGATGACTTGCTCGGCGAGCACCTCTCCCGTCGCCGCCGGGTGGTCCAACACGGAGAGAAGCGTCTCGCTGCCGTTGTAGGGATTGCGATCCACGTCCGTGCGGATCTCGACCGTGCAAGCGCTGTCGAAGTCGAGGTAGACGTAGCGAAGCGCCAGCTCCGTTCCAACGACGACCACCGAGGGATCTCCGCGCAGCGGCGCGCCCTCGTGCAGCACCTCCAAGAGGGCGACGTTGGGCCAGACGGCATCTCCCCAGGCGAGATCCTCTCTCTCGCCGTTCCCGCCGAGGAGGGGATCCGAGTGAAGCCCGTCGTTGACTCGGTCGCCGGCGGCGACCGGGATCGTCGCGCTGGTGCGGTCTCCACCCCCGTCGATGCGCGCGTAGGTGAATCCCGTCTTGGCGCCCTCCGCCTCGTATCCATTGAACCACGCGGTCCGCTCCGGGGCGTCCATGATGGCCTCGCCGTTGTCCACCGGGTTGTCCAAGTCGATCGTTCCCTGGTACATGAGCACGGGGTTCCGATGGTTCGCGTACACGGCCGGAGGCACGTTGTCGTGATAGCCACCGGGCATGTCGTCCCACATCCGGTTGTACGCGCCATCGACGTACTCCCCTTCCGGGTAGGCTGCCAGCTGGTTGTACGCGTCCGCGAATACGACGTTCTCGTACACCTTGGCGGGCGCGTCGATCACCGGATCGCCGGGAACCGGCTGTGGGTCCGCGGCGGTGAGCGGGTGGGGATCGAGCGGCGTCAACTGATCGACGATGACTCCGTACTCGCCCAACAGACGGGCAATCTCGCAGATCATCCCGCCGCCGCGACTGTGCCCGATCAGGTGGATCGGCAACTCGGCGGCGGGGGCTCTTCCGTTCCGGCTATTGATCAAGCATTCGACCACCAGCTCCGCGACGGCCTGCACGGTCGGTCCGCCGGTCAGGTGGTCCGCCACCTCCGTCCAGTCGACGACGACCAGCAGCTCGCCGGTCGTTCCTGCCGCGAGGTCGAAGTCCCACGGATCGCAGGCGGCGACGAGGCCACCGTCATCCGTGACCGTGATCTTCGCATAGTTCTCCTCGTTTCCGAGGAATCCACTTGCGATCGCCCCTCGCATGCTGCCCATCCATTCGGGCGTGTTGGCGAGTTCGGGGTTCCATCCGTGAATGAACAGGCTGACCCCATCCGCAAGCACCACCCCACAGCCAACTAGCAGAAGAGATGAAAGCGCGAACACAAGCTGCCCGAACGCGCGAGCCCGACTCGCCCTGCTCAGCATGATCCCCCTGATTCCATCTATACCCGAGAGTGTAGAATCCAAGGAAGGAGCCTGCAACTGAAAGGGCCAATCGCTCACGGCCTGCTGTTGTGGGGGCGCGAGGGCGCGCTGTCCCCTGGACGACCTACCGGCCTTCGACCTCGCGGCCCGGCGCTCGACTACGGCTCGAGCAGAGACGACTCGTCGTCCCCCGTTACGTAGTCGTTGATCGGAACCACGCTGACCTCTCCGGACGGGCCGATCACGAGATCCACGACCCGCCAGATGTCGGTCCCCTCCGGCTGGTTGGGGGGAGGCGTGTACCGGAAGATGCCGAGTGTCGGGATGATCAGCTCGACCCGTGCTCCCGAAGTCGCGATGTCTCCGTCGCCGGCGTAGTGCCGGACCGAGTACCGGTACCTCCCGGGCACGACTCGGGAAATCGAGACGACCTCCGGTCCGAAACTCGTCGTGTCGTCCGTGTCGAGGTTGGCGTAGGGGGGATCGGAGAGCGATCCCTGGTCGGAGTAGTAGACGTGGAACAGGCCCAGATCGGACGGACCGGCCAGATGGCTGTCGAGGTCCTCGGGATTCTCCCCCCAGGCGAGGACGCATTGGACCGCCGGCGAGTCGAGCAGGATGTCGCCCACGTCGTACTCCATCCCGCACTCGAGCGGGCCGATCGTGTGAACGGCGCTCTCGTGCCCGCCCTTCAGCGCGCGGTAGTGGACGTCCACCGTGCACTCGACGGGGATCCGATGGAATCGCCCGTCGGGCCCGGTCGACGTCTCTCCGCTCTCCCATCGCGCGTAGGTCCACCCTTTCCCCCAGCACCGGACGGCCGCTCCCTCGACCGGCAGCCCGGTCGACGTGATGACCCTCCCGCTGATGAACGCGCGCGGATACGAAACGTCGAAGTTCCACGTACTCAGATGCGAGACGGTCCCGACGAACGCGCGTCGACCGGCGTCGTAGGTCCCGTGGCCTTCCTCGCGCCAGACGCCGGCCGTCGTGTCGTAGTACCAAAGCGGGCAGGTGCCGAGCGCGGCGGCCTCGGTCTGCATGCTCGACGGGACGGGGATCGTCAGCGTCGCGCGCTGGCCGCTCGCGAGCTGCACCTCCCGTCCGTTCCGGTCGCGGAGCGTCACGTCCATGAACCCGAACGACTTGATCGGGACGGTCTCCCCGGAAGAGGAGATCCCAACGAAGTCGCCCGGAAACGCGAGCATCTCGTTTTCGTCGGTCGGATCGAACGCCGTGACGGCGATGTCGGTGGAGCCCGAGTAGGCGCGCCCCTGACTGTCGACGAGCGACCCGGGCGGGATCGTCACGACGCCCCCGTCCGGCGTCGTCAGCGTGGTTCCGGCCGACGCCTCGAAGGTCGTCCCCGCGTCGACCGGCGCCTGGACGATCTCGACGAACGTGCTCTCGCCCCCCGTGACGTCCGCCAGGCGGTAGTTCGTCGCGTACCCGTCGAGACTGAACCGCGCGTTGATCCGAGCGCCGATCGACACGCCCGACAGGCTGAACCATCCCTGGTCGTTGGTCGTCGTGCTTCGGAGCCCGACGCGGACGGTCACGCCCGCCAGCGGCTGGCCGAAAGAGTCCTTGACCGTGCCCATGAGAACGCCGTAGTCCTGCGTTCCCACTACTGGCTGCTCGGTCGGCCCCGCGACGATCGCCTCCGGACACGCCGTCGCGCGCGCGAAGGAGGCCAGAGCACGGTTCGCCACGTCCGCGTACTTGGAATAGGCGGACACCGGAGTGCACGCGAAGATGACCATCCACTCCGTCCCGTCCGCGATCCAGTAGGTCAGAACGATCGTGGCCGGCCCGAGGTCGTACTCCCGTTGGAACGTGTACTTGACGGCCTCCGCGCCGGCGATCGTGACGTCGGATTTGTCGAGGAAAGCGTAGCCCGGCTCTGCCTCCATCAGCTCGCGGATCTCCTCGTACCCGGTCTGGGCGGTTCCCGTCGCCGCCGCGTTCGAACGGGCGACCTTGAAGACCGCGCGTTCTCCCGAGACCGCTTCGGGGGACCTGAATCCCACGACTTCGTCCTCGAGCAGCTCCGAAGCCTCGATGGGCATCCAGTCCGCCGGCCGCTCGATGGAGAACCCGACCGTCCGATTGCAGTAGGTCGTGAATCCGCCGGCCGCGCTGACGACCGAGGTCGAGGATGAGGCGGTCGGACCGTACGCCGCGGCGCGGATCTCGAAGGCGGATCCCTCGCCGATCAGGCTCATCACGCCGACGTAGTAGGTGCCGGAGCGAAGGGCCCCTTCCTCATCGAGAGGAAGGACGATGCTCTCCGTGCCTCCATATCCGCGGGAGGCGTAGTCGGCGTAGATCGACGTCTCATCCTCGGAGCTGGGTGTCCCGTAGGACAGAAGGAGATCGAGATCTCCATTCGCATCGTCGAGGTTCTCGAGTTCGACGACGAGTCTCGTCGCCCCTTCGGGAACGACGATCCGGTACTGCGTGGAGTGGATCAGGCAGTGCGAGCAAAGCGACGGAAACCCCACCCGCCCGCTGGCGATCGCCGGAACGGCCACTTGCTCCCCCTCGGTGGAGAAGACTGGCAGATTCACGTCGACGACGTTCTCCGGGCCGATCTGAGCGAAGGCCGCCGCACACGCAATGAGTGAAACCGCAAAACCGGAAACGAGTCCCTTCATCATCGATCTCCTTCCCTCGTTGGCTGGGACGAGTGCAGCGTACAAGGGGTACGCGAACCCGTCAATTCCCGGCTCCGGACGGCTCCTGTGTGAGCCTCGGGCGCGCACAGCCTGGATCGAAGGAATGGGAGGAGCTTCGCAATGCTTACCGGCCGGGGTCAGCGTGCGGCCACCGCCACGAGCGCGATGTCCGCGACGTTGGTCATCGTGGGCCCCGTCATCAAGAGGTCGCCCGAGGCGGAGAGCGCTTCGTAGGAGGCGTTCTCGGCGAGAGACTCGGAGACTCGAACCCCCGCCGCACGCAGGCGGGCCGCCGTGCCGCCGTCGACGAGCCCCCCGGCCGCGTCGGTCGGGCCGTCTCGTCCGTCCGTCCCAACCGAGCAGATGACGACGCCATCGATCCCGTCGATGCCAGGAGTGGCGGAGAGAGAGACCTCTTGGTTCCGCCCCCCTCGTCCCGGGCCGACCACGGTCACGGTCGTCTCCCCGTGTGCGACGAGGAGCGCGGGACGGCGGATCGGATCGGACCGGTCGATAACCTCGCGCGCCATCGCGGCGAGTCGAGGGCCGACGGCGCGGGCTTCGCCCCAGAGGATCGACGGGAGGATGACACCGTGGAAGCCGTTCTCCTCCGCGAATGCCCGCGCGGCCTCGGCGGCAATCCTCCCGCTTCCGATGATCTCGTTCGAGACCCGGTCGAGCCGCACGTCACCGGGCTTCGGCGTTTCCTCAACCTCGCCCCGCGCGCCGCGATCGATCACTTCGCGGACGGACCGAGGCAGATCGTCCCACACCGACGCCCGCCGGACGATCTCACGTACGTCCGCGTACGTCGTCGGGTCAGGTGAAGTCGGGCCGGAGGCAATCGCCTCCAAACGATCGTCGGGAACGTCGCTCAGCACCAGCCCCAGGACCCGCGCCGGGTGAGCGAGCGCGGCGAGCCGCCCGCCTTTGAGCACCGAGAGGTGCTTGCGGACCGTGTTCAGCTCCTGGATTGGGATTCCGGCACGGAGGAGGAGATCGTTCGTGGCCGCGAGATCGTCGAGCGAAACGCCGGAGATCGGCGACGCGAGAAGGGCGGATCCGCCGCCTGAAACGAGGACGATGACCAGATCGCCTTCGTCGGCACCGCGCACGACCTCGGACACGTGGAGGGCGGCCGCGTGGCCACGCAGGTCGGGAACGGGATGTCCCGCTTCGCGGACTTCGACGTATCGGGTCGGCACGGCGTACCCGTCCGCGGTGACCACCATCCCGCTCGAGATCCGCGGGCCGAGGAGTTCCTCCAGCGCCTCCGCCATTGCGGCGGACGCCTTTCCCATTCCCACGACGAAGAGCCGGCGTACCTTGGAGAGATCGATGGTCTCAGAGCCAACGACGAGCCGGTCGTGCTCGAGACGCACGAACCGCCGGATGCAATCGGCCGGCTGAACGGCGGCGATGGCTGCTCGTACGGCAGAGACTGTGAATGCTCGCAGAGCTTCCCTCTCGGTCATGGTCCGTTCTCTCGGTCGATCATACTCGCACGGAGTGCCATGTGCTCCGTGTCCCACTGCGTGAGCCGGACTGGTCGACTTCAATGCCGAACGGCCGATCCAGCATGCGTGCCTCCTCTACATCAATGGCAGACTCCGGCGCGGACTCGCCGCGCTTCGCCTCCGCCTTGAGATCGTCGAACTCGGGCGAGGCTGCGGCTGCTGGCGATGACGGCTTCATCGTTCCCCGTCGTCTTCCACGCGAATCGGGCGAGAGACTATCGACCCTCTCCGCGGCTGCGCCGAAGCATGTCGTGCGCCAGGGCGAGGGCCCCCTCTTCCGTGACCGCCTCGGCCAAAGGCGTCACGAAGACCTCGGGCGGGAGCACGTTCAGATGTTCCCGCATCTCGCGCTCGATCGGCGCAACGATTTCCGGATGCGCGAGAGCGATTGCCCCGCCGACGGTGATGATCGAGGGATCGTAGGCATTCGCCGCAACGGAGAGGGCCACACCCGCCGCGAAAATTGCCTCCTCGATGACGTCGACGGCCACCGGATCCTCGTTCGCAGCAGCTTCGAACACCATCTCGGACGTCAGCCTGTCGGTGAGGCGCTCGACCCCTCCGACTGCGGGGGCGTCCGGAGTCCCGCGCACGAGAAGCCGCGCCAGCGGAAGCGAGCGCGCGGTTTCGTCATCCAGCTTCAGTAGCCGGCGTTCGGCGTTCCGGCGGATGCCCCCACCCGACGCGTAGGCCTCTGCGCAACCTCGATTTCCGCACCCGCACGGAAGGCCGTCCGCGACGACCGGGATGTGGCCGAGTTCTCCCGCGTTCCCGTGCTTTCCCGCGACGAGATGGCCACCGTCCCAGGCTGCGACGCCAAACCCCGTGCTGATCGTGGCGTACACGAGGTGAAGCGACGACTTGTCCCGGACCTCCTTGCCGACGCCCCGATACACCTCCCCGAGAACGGCGCCAGCGCAGTCGTTCAAGAGCGCGACGGGGCAGTCGAAGGTTCGTTGCAGCGGGGCAGCCAGAGGGATCCGCCGGGGCAACTGCCGCGCGTTGCCGACGAGCCTGTCCGGGAAGATGTTCGTCGGGCTTCGCAGCTCGCCCTCGCGGATCGGCCCGGTAGACACGACAGCGATCGCGGCGATCCGATCGACGCTCGCTGCACCGAGAGCATCCTCGAGCATGCGCGCGAGCTGCTCGGCAAGGCCGTGATACACCGACTCCGCAACGAGAATCTCGATCGACGAAGAGGTCGTGTCCGTCGGTTCGGTCACGCGACCCAGCCGCGCACCCGTCTCGTCCTCCAAGGCGAGCGCAATCTTCGTTCCGCCGACGTCGAAACCCGCAACGGCTCTGCGCATGTAGGGCATGCTAACGACTCAACGAACCCCGGGCAACAGGTTGCGCGATCCGGAGGACGCATCGAGGACCGGTACGGCCGCGTGGTCCGATCGAGCACGGGTACACGGATCCTCCCGTCCAGCTCGAGCCGCGATCACGCAAGGGGAGCCTCGTTCGTTCCTTTCCGCGTGGAAGGCGGGTGTACACTCCGAAGCGTGCAATCCCGGAAGGAGGCGAGACGATGAGCCAATCCGAGCGCGCGGCGCTCCTATCGATTCCCGCTGCCACAGTCGCAGCTTCCGGCCTCGCCTGGGCGGGAAGCCATGGCGGTCTCGCAGTTCGCGGCCTACCGATGTTCGCAATCGCGGTCGGTCTGGTGTTCGTCATCCAGTGGGCGGCCTTCGTGCCAGCGTTCGTCTTCCGGACGGAGCGCTTCTACGACCTCGCCGGGAGCATCACCTACGTCGTCGTGATAGCGGCAACCGTCGCGTGGAACGGACGCACGGATCCCCGGAGCCTGCTCCTGCTTTCGATGGTCTGCGTGTGGGCGCTTCGGCTGGGGTCCTTCCTCTTCGGCCGCGTGCTCCGCGCGGGGAAGGACGACCGCTTCCGGGAGATCAAGCACTCGTTCCTCCGGTTCCTGTCCGCCTGGACGATGCAGGGCCTGTGGGTCTCGTTCACGTTGGCCGCCGTGTTGGCGGCCGTGACCTCCGGCCGATCCGTGTCGTTCGGACCCGCAACGTGGGTCGGTCTCGCCGTCTGGCTCATCGGACTGGGCATCGAGGCGGCTGCTGACGAACAGAAACGGCAGTTCCGCGCGGATCCGGGCAACCGGGGTCGATTCATCCAGACGGGACTCTGGAGCTGGTCACGGCATCCGAACTACTTCGGCGAGATCGTTCTGTGGATCGGTGCGGCGATCGTCGCCGCGCCCGTCCTCCGCGGCCTGCAGTGGGTCGCGATGATCTCCCCCCTCTTCGTCACACTCCTGCTGACCCGAATCAGCGGGATTCCCATTCTCGAGCGAAGGGCCAACGAAAAATGGGGTCGCCAAGCCGACTACGAGGCCTACAAGAGACGAACGCCCGTCCTCGTTCCCCGCCCGCCGAAGAACGAGAAGCTCCACTCAAGCAGGCCGTGACAAAGCGCCGAGAGAGCGTGCAACCCGGAGCCCGTGCAGGTTGTCGAAATGGGGCCTCGCGCGGCAGGAGCCTCACACAAACGAGGGGAGGCCGGCGCCGGCGATGAGCGTCCCGACCGCCGCTGCTTGGGCAAGCGCCGGGCTGGGGAGCACGTCGGAGGCACCGCCGCCCGCGGCGTGGCGCGAGAGCGCGCGGAGGACGCGGGCGATGATCCCGGCAAGCTCGACCATCTCGCCCTCTCCCATTCCTCGCTGGCTCGCCCACGTCGTTCCGAGACGGATTCCGCCGGGATCGGCGGCGCCTCGGTCTCCCGGAATGACATTCCTGTTGCAAACGACGCCGACGCGATCGAGGGCGCGGGCGACGGTCCGTCCCGTCAGTCCGAGTGGCCGAAGGTCGACCAGTAGAAGGTGCGTGTCGGTTCCGCCGTAGGCGAGCGTCAGCCCGTTCCTCTCGAGGGCGGAGGCGAGATGCCGTGCGTTCTCGACCGTCCGCCGCTGCAGCGCGCGGAACGCGTTCCCTTGAGCAAGTCTCATCGCCACCGCGATCGCGGCGATTTTGTTGACGTGCGGGCCGCCCTGAATCCCGGGAAAGACGGCCCTGTCGACGCGCCGCGCAATCTTCTCGTCGGTGGCCAAGATCGCGGCCCCCCGCGGGCCGCACAGCGTCTTGTGCGTCGTGAGGGTGACGACATCGGCGATCCCGACGGGGTTTGGGTAGACTCCGCCGACGATCAGCCCCGCAGCGTGAGCGACGTCAGCGAGGAAGACGGCTCCGACCTCGTCGGCGATTCGGCGGAACTCCTCCCAATCCGGGCGCCACGGATAGGACGTGAAGCCGCCGACGAGGATCTTCGGGCGGTACTCGCGCGCGAGGCCGCGCATCCCGCCGTAGTCGAGTCGGCGGGTCTCCGGGTCCGTTCCGTACGGGACCACACGGTACCGTCGCCCCGACGCGCTGTGCGGCGAGCCATGCGTCAGGTGTCCGCCCTCCGTCAAGCCCATTGCCATCAGCACGTCGCCCGGCTCGAGGAGCGCCTCGTAGACGGCCAGGTTCGCGGCCGACCCGGAGAGCGGCTGGACGTTGACGTGAATGCGCTCCGCCGGGCACTCATCGGTCGCGAAGCAAGCGGCCGTTCGCCGCTCGGCGATCGATTCCACCAAGTCGGCGAGTTCCGCTCCCTGGTAGTACCGACGGTTCCCGCGCTTGCGATGCGTCGCCAGCTGCTCGTCGACGCGCGCGAGATCCTCCAAAGACGAAGCTCTCAGACGGGGAGGGGCATAGCCTTCGGCGTAGAGGCTGGTGAACGAAGACGCGAGCGCCTCCAGGACCGCGGGATGAGGCACGCTCTCCGAGGGGATCATGACGAGCTTCTCGACCTGGCGCCTCGCCTCTCGGTCGACGAGGTCCCCAATCAGCGGGTCGACCGACCGCAAGCGACTTTCGACCGCTGGGCCCACCGACGCTCGAAGCGCTCCAAACGGATCCCCGCTGCAGTCTGGGCACGTCGTCGTAGGCGTCGAGTAGGCTTCCCTCGAGTAGTCCTGTCGCCTGACCTCTTCCCCGATGACCGACCGCTCTCGCTCCATGTTCGTCCTCTCCTTGAGCAGATTCCTGGGCTTTCCCGTTGCTCGAGCAAGCCTTCGCGCGGGCCAAAAGAAAGACTGCAGGCGCTGCCTGCAGTCTTCATCGAGCGTCCCTGGCGCGATCGACTCGCGACTACGGACGCTCGTACGTCGTCGTGGAACCGCCCAGCACGGTGTAGCAGACTACGCTCAATATGGCGCGCGCTCGGAGTTCCATGACTCGTGCAGTGTAGATGCGTCGGGAGGCTTGTCAAGCCCCCGCGCGCGGGATCTCCCTGTCCGCCGGGTCTACGTTGTCTCCCCCTCTACAGAATCGGCAAGTAGCGATCGAGCTCGTACTGGTGAACCTGCGAACGGTAGGCGTCCCACTCGATTCGCTTGTTCTCGACGAACTTGGCGAAGATGTGGTCGCCGAGAGCACGACGGACGAGCTCCGAGGTCTCCATGCAGGCGATTGCCTCGTTCAGGCTCCCCGGAAGAACGTCGATCCCGGCCTCCGCGCGCTCCTGGTCGCTCAACGCGAACACGTCGAGCTCGACCGGGTCGGGGACGGGGTACGACTTCTCGATTCCTTCGAGCCCGGCATGGAGCATCGCGGCGAAGGCGAGGTACGGATTGCAGGCGGAGTCCGGCGCGCGGAACTCGATCCGCGTCGCCGCCTCGCGCCCCACCTGGTACATCGGAATCCGGATCATGTTGCTCCGGTTCCGGCGCGCCCACGTGATGTAGACCGGCGCCTCGTAGCCGGGGACGAGCCGCTTGAATGAGTTCACCCACTGTGCGCAGAGTCCGGCGATCTCCTTCGCGTGCTGCATCAGCCCCGCGATGTAGCCTCGCGCGAGGGACGAGAGATGCAGCGGATCGCCGGCGTCGAAGAACGCGTTCCGCCCGTCCGGATGGACGAGCGACTGGTGCGTGTGCATCCCGGACCCGTTCTGCGCGTGGAGCGGCTTCGGCATGAACGTCGCGTAGACGCCCCGCCGACGTGCGACCTCTTTGATCAAATAGCGGCAGGTCATCAACGCATCCGCGGTCACGAGCGCCGAGCGATGCCGAAGATCGATCTCCTCCTGGCCCGGCGCGACCTCGTGATGGGCCGCCTCGACGGTGATTCCCGTCCCCTCGATCGCCTGAACCGTCTCCCGGCGGATCTCGGTCGCCTCGTCCGGCGGCGAGAGATCGAAGTAGCCGGCCGCGTCGAGCGCCTCGGCCGACGTGCTCGATCGGAAGTAGAAGTACTCGAGTTCCACGCCGACGTTCATGTCAAGATCCAGCTCGCCCGCTCTCTCGAGCGCCCGCTTGAGCGCGAGACGCGGGTCTCCCGGGTACGGCTCCCCGCCGGGAAGGCCGATGTCGCAGATCAATCGGCCGACGTTCTCCCACGGGAGGATCGCGAAGGTTCCCGGATCCGGGCGGAGGAGCATGTCGCTCTCGTCGATCCGGGCGAAACCATGGATCGACGAGCCGTCGAAGCCGATCCCTTCGTCGAACGCCTTCGTCAGCTCGCGGGCCGGAATCTCGACCGACTTCAGGTTCCCGAGCAGGTCGGTGAACCAAAGCTGGACGAATCCCACCTCGCTCTCCCTGACCGTTCGTACGACATCTTCCGCGCTCGACCTAGCCATGGTTCACCTCCTTGGAATCTTGTAGGAATGGGCGAAGTCTACGACGGGACCGGGGGGCGAACAAGCTGGGCTCGCGCTCGCCTCACGCCACCGCGATAGAATCGCGCCGAGCGGCGCTGACACCCTACGAAGCCGGAGGAACACCGTGGAGCTGACGATCGAGTGGATCGAGGACGTGATGACGCTCGCCGCCGACGAGGAGGGGCAGGTTCTCGACCTCCGCGACGTCCGCTTCGTCGACCCGTACGGGCTCTTGCTACTCGACCTTCTGATCCGCGATCGCGCCGAGTGCGGCGCTCCGCTCCAGGTCGCCTGGCCGGTCCACGCGCCCGTCGTCGGCTGGATGCGCGCGATGGGCCGCTACGACCGAATCGACCGAACCGCACAGCTCGCACGACGCCTTCCGCGCGTGAGCACGGCCCTCCAGCCGATCGCGTCGATCGCCGACGAGGCCGCGATCACCCGGTTGGTCGACGGATTCGACGCCCGCCTCGCTGAGCGCTACCCCCTCGACGAGTCCCCCCGTCGGACGCTGGTCCGGATCATGATCGAGCTCTTCCAGAACATCCCGCAGCACTCGAACGCGACCGGGGATGCCGTCGATCCGCACGGGATCGCCGCGATGCAGGACTACCGTGACGGGCTCGTCCTCGCCATCGCCGACAAGGGCGTCGGATTCCGGGCGAGCCTCTCCCTCCGGGGCGACGGGCCGATCGAGACCGACTCCGCGGCGATTGACGCGGCCGTCCTCCGCGGACTGAGCCGGTTCACCGATCCGGGCCGCGGCGAGGAGCTGATGCGGATCGTGCGGATGGTCCGATCGTGGGACGGGACGATCGCCGTGCGCAGCGGAGGTGCCCTCTTCCATCACGATCCGGCGCAAGGGGGCGACCTCTACGATGTCGCTCCGTTCCCGGGCGTCCAGATTGCCCTCTGCATTCCGCGGCGGGTCTTCGGAATTGAAGAGGTTGACGCGAAGGGCGAACGCCGGTTCAATGGACCCGATGAATAGACGATCCTTCGCCGTCTCGCAGTTCGGAACCCGACTCGGCACCCGCGCAGAGGGCGAGGCGGCGCGCGCCCGTCTCCTCGCCGCGATGGAAGAACTCCCGCCGGACGGTCAACTCGTCGTCTCGCTCGACGACGTCGAGGTTCTCTCCGGCTCGTTCGCCGACGAGTTGATCGCCAAGAGCTACCAGCTCCTCCTCTCCGGCGTCTACGCCGAGAGGACAATGGTTGTGGCTGCCCCCTCGGCCGAACTGGCAGAAGGACTCAACGACAAGCTGACCCAACGGAACCTCGCGATGCTTCGCGTCGACGGCGACGATTGGTCGGTTCTCGGCCGATTGGCAGTCCCGCACCGCGACACGCTCGCCCTGGTCATCGCACGTGACCAAGCAACCGCGAAAGCGCTCGCCGACGCCCTCGAAATTCCGGCCAACGCCTGCCATCAACGCCTCCGTCGTCTCGTCGAGCTTCGACTCGTCCTTCAGGAACGGATCCACTCGACCGCGCCGAGGACGCAATACCTCTTTCGATCGATTCTCTAGCGCTTTGGAATCTCCTTGACAGGCGCGATTCATTGGGTACAATGAATCCGGTGCATCCTAGATGATCCAACCGGTGAACGAGTCCGTCGATACGCTCGTCATCTACCGCCGCGGGGCCCCGCACCCCCTCCTGCGCGCCTTCCGCTGGAGGGACAGGCGCTACGACGTCAGCGAGACGTTCTTCGTTCACCGGGAGCGCGACGGCGCGTCGATTCACTTCTGCTACTCCGTCGGGAGCGGGAGCGATCGGTTCGAGCTTCGGCTCGACACGGAGTTCGGACGCTGGATCCTCGAAGCGATCGACGCTTCGGGATGAGAGACTGCGATGGGTCGCGTCATCTTCCACCTCGACATGGACGCGTACTTCGCGTCGATCGAGCAGCAGGTGAACCCGAAGCTTCGCGGTCGGCCGATCGGGGTGACCGGTCGGCCGACCGAGCGTTCGATCGTCGTCGCCTTCTCGCGCGAGGCAAAACGGTTCGACGTCTGGACGGGAATGCCCACCTGGGAGGCGCAGCGCGCCTGCCGCTCTCTCCTCCTCGTCCCCGGCCGCCCCGAGCGCTACGTGGAGACGACGAAGCGGTTCCTCGCCATCCTCAAGCGCTACACGCCGATGATCGAGGTCTTCAGCACCGACGAGGTCTTCATGGACATGACCCAGGAAGTCGCTCGATACGGGGGCGCCGCCGCGCTGGCGGAGCGGATCAAGGCACGGTTTCGCGAGGAGCTCGGCGCCTGCATCACGTCGACGATCGGGATCGCGCCGAACAAGACGTTCGCAAAGCTGATCGCCAAACGACACAAGCCGGACGGGCTCGGGATCCTCACCGAGGATGAAATCCCGGCACTCCTTCGCACGACGCCGGTCAGCGAGGTCTGCGGAATCGGCCCGCGAATCGAGAAGCGCCTCTCGAGGATGGGCGTTCGGACGCTCGCCGAGCTCGGCGAGATCCCGATCGTTTTGCTGAAGCGGGAATTCGGCGTTTACGGATTCTTCCTGAAGGGCGTCGGAACCGGTGTCGATCCGTCCCCCGTGATTCCGTACAGCGACGTGCCTCCCCCGAAGTCGGTCGGCCACTCCCGCTCGCTCCCGCCGCGATTGCGGACGTTCCCCCTCGCCCTTCTCGTGCTACGCGACCTCTGCGACAAAGTCGGACGCCGGATGCGAAAGCTCGGATACGTCGGCCGGACCGTCCACTGCGGGTTCCGCCTCGGCACGACCGGGCCGTACCACGGCAAGCAGACGACGCTCGCCACTCCGACCGACGACGACGAGCGAATTTATCGCGCCTGCCGCGACATCCTGCGTCAGATCCCGGTCCGCCCGGAGACGGTCAGCTACGTCGGCGTCTCGGTCGAAGAACTCACGCCGTCTCGCGAGGCGCCGATCTCGCTCCTCGAGTCGGACCACCGACGGGACGCGCTGAACCGCGCGGTCGACCGGATCCGCGATCGATACGGCGAGTGTGCGATCCGCGTCGGCACCTCCTTCCTCTACCAAGAGATCCCCCGTCACGTCAGCGGGTTCGTCCTCGATCAGATGGGACATCGAGACGTCTACGGGGACCAGTACGCGGAAGAGCCCACTCCACGTTGATCGCCCCTCGGCGGTCCGCTACACTGAAAGCACCACTCAACCGGCCCCTTCCGGGCCTTCTCGGGAGGTCGCAGCACCATGAGGATGTTCGACACCTAAGGGCCTCGCGCCCCACCGTCTGCGACGGATCACGACCGCACGACGTCGCCGAAAGCGATCTCTTTCGCTTCGGTCCATCCGTCGGCAAGCTGCCCGAAGGCCGGTTTCTCGTCTTCTCCACGTTCCGCAAGGAGCCAACATGTCCACACAACGACTCGAACGCGTCGGCGCAAATGCCCCCGCCCTCGAGATCGACCAAGTTCGCAAGGTCTTCGCCCGCAAGGATCGCAAGAAGGGAAAAGGCTTGCGTAGAAGGAGAAAGGAAGAGGTCGTCGCCCTGGAGCGGATCGATCTCTCCGTCAGCCGTGGCGAGGCGTTCGGCGTTCTCGGCCCGAACGGGTCGGGGAAGTCGACGCTGGTCCGACTCGTCTCGACGCTCCTCCTCCCCGACGCCGGCGCGATCCGCGTCTTCGGCCACGACATCGCCGAGCGCCCGTTCGAGGTGAAGCGGATGATCAATCGTGTTTCCGTCGACGCGGCCTTCTTCAAGAAGTTCTCGCCGATCGAGAACCTGATGTACGCCGCGCGCCTCTACGGCCTCTCCGCGGCCGACGCGCGGCCGAAGATGCGCGCGATCATGAAGCGGCTCGGCCTGGAGGAGGAGACGTTCGACCAGCCGATGGAGCACATGTCGCGCGGTATGCAGCAGAAGGTCGCCGTCGCCCGTGGCTTCCTCACCTCGCCGATCCTGCTTCTGCTCGACGAGCCGACGACCGGCCTCGATCCCCACTCGAAGCGGGACGTGCAGGCATTCGTCCGCGAGATTCGTCAGACGCACGACGCGACCGTCCTTCTAACGACGCACGACATGGAGGAGGCCGACCGCCTCTGCGACCGGATCGCGATCCTCGACAAGGGGCGGATCGTCGCCCTCGACACGCCGACCGGCCTGAAGCGTCTCGTCGCATCGAAGGATGGGAATCAACCGACGATGGAGGACGTCTTCCTCGCGCTCACCGGGCGCACGTTCGAGGAGGCGGAAGCGGAGGAGGTGAAGACGTGAACACGTTCGTGCGCGAGATGCGCGGCGCGTACGCGTTCGTCGAGCGAAACGTCAACCTGATCAAGCGATACTGGGGCTGGGAGCTCGTCTGGCTGATCTACTCGCTGACCAACGCGCTCGCGATCACCTACATCGGGAACGGAATGAGCGCGATCTCGGGACAGGAGATCGACACGCAGTACGTCGTGACCTACCTTCTCGTCGGTGCGCTGATCTGGCAGTACCTGTCGGTCATCTTCTACGCGATCAGCGAGATGATCGCCTGGGAGCGCTGGGAAGGGACGATCGAGTACACGTTCATGGCGCCCGTGTCGCGACCGACGCACCTGGTCGGGACGACCCTGTTCGCGATCGGGTACGGCGTCGTGCGAACGCTCGCCATCCTCGGGATCGTCGTCGCCTTCTTCCATCTCGACCTCGGTGGAGCGAACATCCCAGGGACGATCCTGATGCTCCTCGCGGGAAGCGTCTCGTTCGTCGGCCTCGGGATTCTGGCCGCCGTCCTCCCGCTTCTCTACCCGGAGCGCGGGGCGCAGATGACGAACGCGGTCGCCGCGATCCTTCTTCTCATCTCGGGCGTCTACTACCCGGTCGAGACCCTCCCCGGCTGGCTGCAGACGGTCGCGGCCGCATCGCCAGCGACCTACGTGATTCAGGGGATGCGCGCCTGTCTCCTCGAGGGACGCTCGACGATCGACCTCCTCCCACTCGCGTTCACGCTGATCGGAGTCGGCTTCGCCGTGATCACGCTCGGGCTGGTCATCTTCCGCTACGTCGAACGCTACGCGAAGCGAACGGGAAGATTGAAACGAAGCGGCTAGCCGCTTCGTCTCAACCTTCCTTGGGAGAATCGTGACGTATCACGTGACGATTCTCCTCGCTGGACGGCAAGAACGAAGGCCCCGAGAGACTCCCGGGGCCTTCCCGTTCGATCTTCGAAACGCGGCAGTCCGGCCTACAGGTGCTCCTCGACCTCTTCGAGGAATCGCGTAGCTTTCTCCTGAGCCATCGCGTTGTAGAGCGGGTAGAGATCGCCGACCGGCTCGGCGAGGACCTCGTCCAGGATTCGCTTCGCGTCCTCCCACATCCCTCGCTCCATCAGGTAGAACTCAACCAGGAAGAGGCGATTCTCGAAGTAGAGATCCGCGGCCGGATCGAACGGCCCGAAGTCTGGGCAGTCGCTGCACTCCGCGCAAAGCTCGGGCTCGTTGACGACCTTGCAGAAGTAGCCGAGCGACTTGTTCCAGTTCTTCCGGTACGTGCCCGCGGGGAGTTTCGGGAGGCCGGCCCAGAATGCGGCGAGCGCTCGATACGACCCGTAGGCGGTGAACGCGTCGTCGAGCTCGAGGCAGCGGAGCGACATCGCCTCCGTCTTCGACGGGACGCCTGCGAAGACGGCCTCAAGCGGGTTGAACTGCGCCGCGCGCAGCCACGTGGACGCCCCCCAGTAGAGGGCACCAAGGTTCTCCGAGATCGCAGCAGCAGCCTCGAACCCGTCGCTCGCCTCGACGGCGGCGAACTCGGGATCGATCCGGAGGGACTTCAGTCCCCAGTGCTTCCCCTTCAGATACGTCGGCCGCTCCGCGTCGTCCCCCTCGAGGAAGAGGTCGGCCATCGTGTAGTACGCCTGAGCGAGCCTGTTCAGGATCAGAATCTGGCTCTCGTCGACCGCGAACGCCATCACGGCGTCTTCGTTCGCCTCGTCGAGATCGTCGGTGACGCCGAGTGCCGCGCGAAACGCGACGATCATCCCTTCGAGTTGGACTCTCCCCTCGTCCGAGTATGGGATCTGCACGGTGCCGTTCTCGTCGAACAGCGACAACGCGGCCTCCAGATCCATCTCGTTCTGAGCGAGAAGCGATAGGCTCGCCAGCGCCACCACACACGCTGTAAGAACAAACGCTTTCCTCATCTTTCTACCTCCTGAGTGAAGAGACTGAATGGTCAACTCTACCAAGAGACCGCCCGATGACCAACCGTCACGGCCCGGTTCGGAGCGTCCGCGCGGCTACAGGTGCCCTTCCACCTCCTGCAGAAGCTCGGCCGCGACGAGCTGATTGAGGCCGTTGTAGAGCGGGAAGCGATCGCCGATCGGCTCATCGAGGACCGACTGAAGGACACGCGCCGCGTCTTCCCAATGCTCGAGCGGCATCAGGTAGTACTGTGCGAACACGACGCGATTCTCGAAGTACTCGTGGCAAACCGGATCGGCCGTGGCGACGATCCCTTCACAGAATCCCGGCTCGTCGACGATGTGGCAGAAGCTTGCGAGAACCTTGTCGTAGTCCTGCATCAGGCCGCCCGTGAACACCGCGAGGAGAGGATTGCTCGGCATCCCCTGCCAGAACGCGCCGAGCGCCCGATACGGGGCGTAGGTGCTGTACGCCGGATCCAACTCGATCGCCCGTTCCGACATCGCGAGCGACTTCTTGGAGATCCCCGCCTTGATCGCGCTCAGGATGTCCGGCTCGGCCCAGCGGAGCCAGTTGGCGTTTGCCCAGAAGAGGGCCGCCACGTCGGTCTCCGCCTCCACCGCGGCGACGAAGCCGTCCTGCTCTTCGAACGCGACGAAGGCCGGGTTCATCCGCAGGCTCTTGAACCCCCACTGCTTCCCCTTCAAGAAGGTCGATCGCTGATCGGGGTGATCGCGCAGGAACGCGTCGGCGTAGGAGTAGTACGCCTGGGAGAGCTTGGTGACGAGATCCTTGTCGTCAGAGGCTACCGGGAACGCTCCGACCTCCGATTCCGATTCCTCGTTCAGGTAGTCCGGGACGCCGAGTCGTTCGCGAAGGACGTCGATGATTGCCTCGACCTGCGCCTTCCCCTCATCCGAAAACGCGACGTGGACATCCCCATTTGGACTGAACAGCGCGAGCGCATCCTCAATCGACTCCTGAGCGAACCCCGCGCTCGCCAGCGCGAGGAGACAGACAGACGAGACCGCGAGTAGACGTTTCATCCGTTCCCCCTTCATCGTGAGACGATGGACGAACTATAGCCGATGAGAACGTCTCGACCGAGGCGGCGACTTCGGTTGGCGACGTGGAAGGCGTGTGATATCCTTCCCGCGAATCTCGCCGATTGAGGAAGGAGGACCCGATGACCGTCGACAAGGATCTTTGCGTGGGGTGCGGCCTGTGCACGCAGGTCTGCTCCGACGTGTTCGAGTTGGGGGCTGACGGGAAGGCAGACGTTATCGACGGCGCCGACACGAGTGCAGACTGCGTGCAAGACGCCATCGATCAGTGCCCGGTCGCTGCAATCAGCGAATAGACTCTCGAGGAAACGCGGAGAGCCTCTCCATGTGCTCTCCGCGTTCGTCTTCATCGCTCATGCTCCGTCCTCCGTTCGGGCGGAGCATCGCTTCCTCGTCCCGTTGTCGCGCGCGGAAACCCGTGCTAGGATGTGATCCGGTGGCACCGTTGAGTAAGCGGAAGATCGGTTTGGCTCTGTCGAGCGGGGGGGCACGGGGATCGGCTCACGTCGGAGTCCTCAGGGTTCTCGTGGAGAATGGGATCGTCCCCGACGTCATCGCCGGTTCGAGCATGGGGGCCGAGATCGGCGGGGCGTACGCCGCGGGAACGTCCCTCGACGACATGGAGTCTCAGTGGCGCTCATCGTCGTCCGGACGCGTCTTCCGGACGCTCTTCCCAACGATTCCGTGGTCCGGTTGGAGCTCGGGGCGCGAGGTCTCGCGGTTTCTCCGCGAGATCTTCGGAGATCGCCGAATCGAAGACCTACCGATCCCGTTCGCCGCAGTCGCGACCGATCTGGAAACGGGCGGAGCATGCCCCATCCGTCGAGGCCCGCTCGTGGAAGCGATCCGCGCGAGTCTCTCCGTTCCAGGCCTGTTCACGCCGGTCTGGATCGACGAGCATCTCCTGATCGACGGGGGCGTGTCGAATCCGATGCCGGTCGACGTGGCGCGCGACCTCGGAGCGGACGTCGTGATCGCCGTCGATGTCCTCGTCGACCCATCGGAGGTCAGAATCTCCGGGATTCCCGCCCTCTCGCTTCGAGAGCGGAGCCTCGGCATCGTCAAGGGGTTGGCGGCGCCCGAGACGAACGGTCGCCGCTTCCATCCGAGCGTCTTTTCCGTTCTCTTCCAGATGTCGACCGTCTTCCAGAAGCGCCTCTGCGACTTGCTCCTCCGAACGCACCCACCCGACGTCCTGATCCGCCCTGACTTCTCCGCCGATCCTCCCTGCTACAGCGCCGTCGGCTGCGGAATCGACGCCGGCGAGGAGGCGGCTCGTCGCGCCCTCTCCGCGATCCGTCGAGCGATCGCCGGGGCAGCCGACTAGCGGCCGAGGATGTCCAGTCGCGGGTTTCTCTACGCGCGGCTTGCAGCCGGGATCGCCGCGGTCTCGTTCGGGGCCGTCCTCGTCCGACTGGCCAGCGAGGCGTCGCCCCTCGCCATCACCGCCTGGCGGCTCGGGCTGACCGCGATCGTCCTCATCCCCCTCGCCATCGCCCGCGGAGGGCTCGGGCGGATCTCGCGACGCGACCTCCTTTGGACCGTCGGAAGCGGCGTCGCCCTCGCGCTTCATTTCGTCCTGTGGATCACGTCGCTTCGACACACGAGCGTCGCGAGTTCGGTCCTGTTCGTCACAACCCACCCGATCTTCGTCGGGCTCGGCGCGCACTATGTTCTCAAGGAGCGCCTCGGCCGCGGCCTCGTCGTCGGGATCGCCCTCGCCGTCCTCGGGGGAGGCCTGATCGGATTCGGCGACCTCCAACTCGGGGGAGCCGCGATCCGGGGGGACCTGCTCGCGCTCGGCGGCGGGCTCGCCGTCGCCGTCTACTTCTTGATCGGCCGGCGAGTCCGACGAAACGTCTCCCTCCTCGACTACGTCGCCATCACGTACGGGACGGCGGCTGGCCTCGTCCTGGCTGCGTGCGTCGTCACGTCCTGCCCGCTCGCCGGGTTCTCGTCCGGCACGTATCTCTACCTCGCACTCCTCGCGCTCGGGCCGCAGATGATCGGGCACACAACCTTCAACTGGGCTCTCAAGCACCTCCAGGCGTCGAAGGTCTCGGTGATGATTCTCGCCGAGCCGATCGGCTCGTCCCTTCTCGCCCTCCTCTTCTTCCGCGAGGTCCCGACGTGGCCAAATGCCGCCGGAGCGGTGATCATTCTTCTCGGCATCTACCTCAGCCTGCGAACGAAGGAGGCATCCGATGAATAGAACCGACGGGCGGGCCAAGATCGATTGGGCCGCCGCGCACATGCCGCTCCGCCGCCACCTGAAAGAAGAACTCGCCGACGAACAACCGTTCCGAGGCCGGCGAATCGCGATGAGCATCCATCTCGAAGCGAAGACGGCCTGCCTCGCGATGCTCCTGCGCGACGCAGGGGCCGAGGTCTGGGTGACCGGAAGCAACCCGCTGTCGACCCAGGACGACGTCGCCGCCGCTCTCGCTGAGGAAGACGGGATCTCCGTCCGTGCTCGCCACGGCGTCACCGAGGCGGAGTACGACGCGCATCTGCGGGAGGTCCTCGTCTGCGAGCCGGACATGATCCTTGACGACGGCGGGGACCTCGTCGAGATCCTTCACGGCGAGCCGCCGCGGGAGATCCTCGGCGGGTGTGAAGAGACGACGACCGGCGTCGCCCGGCTGCGGGCCCGCGCGCGAGCGGGAACCCTGCGCTTCCCGATGTTTGCCGTCAACGACGCGCGAATGAAGTACCTGTTCGACAACCGCTACGGAACAGGCCAGTCAACGTGGGATGGAATCATGCGCTCGACGAATCTTCTCGTCGCGGGGAAGGAGGTCCTCGTCGCCGGTTACGGCTGGTGCGGCCGTGGAATCGCGCTCCGCGCGCGGGGTCTCGGCGCCAGGGTCACGGTCACCGAGGTCGACACGATCCGGGCGATCGAGGCGTGGATGGACGGATTCGCCGTCGCGCCGATCCGCGAGGCGATCCGCTCCGCCGACTTCGTCGTCACCGCGACAGGGTGCTCCGACGTGGTCACCGAGGACGCGCTGCGCGTCGCCAAGGACGGGGTCGTCCTCGCGAACGCCGGGCACTTCAACGTCGAGGTCAACTTGACGGATCTCGAGAAGCTGGCCCGGTCGACTCGGGCGGCTCGGCCCGGAGTCGTCGAGTACACGCTCGCCGACGGACGCCGCCTCTACGTCCTCGGCGAGGGACGTCTCGTCAACCTCGCCCTCGGAGACGGACACCCGGTGGAGATCATGGACACGTCGTTCGCCGTTCAGGCGCTGACACTCGTCCACCTCGTCCGGAACGCTCCTCTCCCTGCCGGTCTCCACGCCGTCCCGCCAGAAATCGACGAGCGGGTCGCGTCGCTCAAGCTCCGAACCCTCGGCGTAGCGATCGATGAGCTCTCCGACGCGCAGCGCGCCTACCTCGGACTCGGCGAGCCCAAGGCCTGACAGGGTTTCCCGCGCGCGGTACAATCGGGGAGCCAAGGGGTGAGACGGATGATGCATCGATCGAAAGCGAGGAGATTTCTGGCGATCCTCCTCCCAACCTTGGGACTCCTCTTCGTCTTCGGAGCCGGCGGCGCGCAACAGGAACTCAGCCCGACCCTGTTCGATCCCGTGTACGACATCTACCGCGACCTGCAGGGTTACTTCTACAAGCCCGAGCGCATCGACCCGCAGAAGGCCCTCTACGGCGCGATGCGCGGCATCGTTGAACACCTGAACAACCCGTACAGCGAGTTTCTCGACCCGGAGGAGCGACAGCGATTCGACGAGAGCCTCGAAGGGGAGTTCAACGGCGTCGGAATCGAGATCACGCTTGTCGACGGCGTGCTGACCGTCATCACGCCGCTCGTCGGCACCCCCGCCGAAGAGGCCGGCGTCCTCGCCGGAGACAAGATCCTGGCGATCGATGACGAGACGACGGAAGGGATCACCCTCTCCGAGGCCGCCTACCGGATTCGAGGCGAGATCGGGACGGCCGTCGTCCTCACGGTCCGTCACGAGGACGGCTCGATCGAGGACATCGAGATCGTCCGCGACACGATCGTCATCGAGCCGGTCGAGAGCAACGTCGTAGCCGACGGAACCGTCGGCTACATCCGGGTCCTCCGCTTCGAGCGAGACACGACGATGGAGCTCGACGCGGCGCTCGCGTCGTTCGATCTCGACGGGCTGACCGGGTTGATCCTCGACCTGCGGAGCAACGCGGGCGGCCTGATGGATCAAGCGATCTCGGTCGCGAGCCGCTTCGTCGACGAAGGGATCGTCCTCAAGACCGAGAGCCGGCTGCAGGGAAAACGGAACTACTACACGCGGTCGAATGCAGTTCCAAATCTCCCCCTGGTCATCCTGATCAACCGCGGAACGGCGAGCGCAGCCGAGATCCTGGCCGGCGCGATCCGGGACAACCAGATGGGCGTGTTGATCGGCGAGAAGTCGTTCGGGAAGGGCGTCTTCCAGCAAGTGATTGGATTCTCCGATGGCTCGGCCCTGAAGATCACAACCGGCGAGTACTTCACCCCGAACGGCTCGGTCGTCGACGGCGTCGGCTTGACGCCGGACGTCGTCCTTGCGGAGGGCGAGGATCCGATTGACGCAGCGGTCGCGTGGATCTTGGAGCACGAGGGGATCCTGATGCCAATCGATCTCAATCCCGTCCCGTCTCCATGAGGTTCTCCGTCCTCGGCGCAGGGGGGTGGGGGACCGCAATCGCTCGTCTGTTGGCGAACGCGGGGCACGACACTCTCCTCTGGGCGAGAGATCCGAGCCAAGCGGACGCGATCCGGTGTGCCCGCGAAAACGCGAAGTACCTCCCCGGCGTCCGCCTTCCCGATCGGAGGCTCCAAGTGACCTCAGAGCTGTCCGCCGGGATGGACGCCGACGCTGTTTTCCTCGCCGTCCCTTCGTTCGGCATCAACGATCTCCTCGAAAAGATCGCGGCGCTCGCGAGTCCGCCAACCCTTGTCAGTCTCGCCAAGGGGCTCGATCGGGCGACGCAGCGAACGACGAGCGAGATGATCGAGGATCGTCTTCCGGAGGCGTCCGCGTTCGCCCTATCCGGCCCAAGCCACGCCGAGGAGGTCGGGCGCGACGTCCCGACGGCGGTCGTCCTCGCGGGGAAGGACCTCGCACTCGGGGAGACCCTGCAACGCGAGATCGCGACCCCCCGATTCCGCGTCTACCTGTCGCGCGACGTCCGCGGGGTCGAATTGTGCGCGGCAGTGAAGAACGTGATCGCCCTCGCGACGGGCATTTCAGACGGGCTCGGATACGGAGACAACAGCCGCGGTGCGCTGATCACTCGCGGCCTGGCGGAAATGGCCCGATTCGGCCGGGCGCTCGGCGTTCGGGAGGCGACATTCTTCGGACTTGCCGGGCTCGGCGACCTCGTCGCAACGTGCACGAGCAATCACAGCCGAAACCGGTACGTCGGGTGTCGGCTCGGGGCCGGCGAGTCGCTCCAGGAAATTCTCGCCGATATGACGATGGTCGCGGAAGGGGTCTTCGCCACGGGAATCGTCCGCGACATGGCGGCGGCGAGGCGAGTCGAAATGCCCATCACCGAGGCCGTCGCCCGCCTCCTTGCGGGCGAGGCCGACCCACCGACGCTCGTCGAGGAAATCATGACCCGCGCCCCGAAACGAGAGGATGGCTGAATCGGCGGATGCACAGCCATCAGGTTGTCGTGATCGGAGCGGGACCGATCGGCGCCGTCGCCGCGCGCTCTGCGGCCGAAGCCGGGGCCGACGTCCTCCTGATCGACCGGCGGGCCGATTCCCGTGGCGCGAGCCTGTGCACCGGATTGGTGAGTCCACGGACGCTTCCCGCTCTCGGGATCACGGAGATGAGCGTCCTTCGCCGAATCCACGCCGTCGAGGGGCATGCACCGGACGGACGACGACTGACTGTCCGCGCGGCATCGACGAAGGCCGTGGTCCTCGACCGAACCCGCCTCGAGGAGGAGCTCCGCACCCGCGCCGGTGAAGTCGGCGTCGAGATCCGGCTCGGCTGCGATGCCGTCGACGTCCACGACGGCGGCGTGACCGTCCGTTCGTCGGGCGGACGCGAGACGATCGAGATGAGCGTCGCCATCGTCGCCGCGGGTCTCGACGACGCCCTCGCGCGCGCCGCGTCCCTCCCGCGGCCGCTCCGTCTCTTCCGCGCTGCCCAAGCGGTCGTCGACCGCGAAGCGGCGGACCCCGACACGGTCGGCGTCTACTTCGGCAGGGAGGTCGCGCCGTGTTTCTTCGGGTGGGCGGTCCCCTCCGAGCCGGGCCGGATTCGGGTCGGCGTCGCCGTTCCACCGAAGGCGGATCCGGCTTCCTATCTCGACCGCCTCCTCGCGCGGCACTTCGCCGGAGACGTCGTCCTCTCCTGCAGCTTCGGCCGGATTCCGATCGGACCGATCCCGCACCCAGTCTCAGACGGCCTCCTTCTCGTCGGCGACGCCGCCGGACACGTGAAACCCCTCTCCGGAGGCGGGCTCTACACCGGCGCGATCGGCGCCCGAATCGCCGGGCGGACTGCGGCGATGGCGGCGGCCACCGGTCGAACCCGCCGTCATGATCTCGACTCCTACTCGGTCGCCTGCGATCGGGCGATCGGCGGCGAGCTCCGATTCGGTTTGGCAGCGCGGGATCTGCTCGAGTCTCTCCCCGATGAGGGAATCGCCGACGTCTTCGACGCCCTCGATCAGCCTCGCTTGCTCGACGCCCTCGGCGAGGTCGGCGACATCGACCGGCTCAGGCACCTTCCGAGGGATCTCGCAGCTCGTCGCTCGCTGTGGAAGAGATTCCTCCCCCTGTTGACGCTTCTCGACCGGCACCTCGCCGTCCGCGGGTCCGACGAGCGTGTTGCCGGCACGTGCGGAGGGATCCTATAATCCCCTGCACGATGGCGAAGAAGCGCACGGGAAAGAAAAAGGAGCAAAGCAAGCAGAGACTACAGAATCGTCTCTCGCTCGAGCGGATCCTCGTCTACGCG
>Ga0180432_10001953_pt1 | contig 31626 bp, 42 predicted proteins | sample SS_ome_10_FD_132414 | JGI IMG/M metagenome (GOLD analysis project Ga0180432, IMG submission 132414) | Hypersaline lake sediment archaeal communities from the Salton Sea, California, USA - SS_1_MS_2 metaG | ecosystem: Environmental > Aquatic > Non-marine Saline and Alkaline > Hypersaline >...
TAGAGTCAAGGCCCGCTCTTTGATCTTCGGGCGCCCGTCTGGGCCCGGATCCCCTCGATCAGGATAATTCTCCATGATGGGGAATCCTTCGTAATCAGTCAAAACCATGTCGATATTTCCTATTTTCATGCCGGTGCCCCCAATCTTTTGATTTTATCTGTTAAGCCCCGGACCTGCTGCCGCAGGGCCTGGTTTTCCTCGTAAATCTGATGAATCGCGCCGAATGTCAACATTGATGTCCGCTTGACGGGAAACATCCCACCAGGGCTTAATATCCCAATTTTCCGCATCTTGGCCGCGGAGTATTTCTCGACTTCGCGCCATCGGCCGGACATGACCCGGGCCAGATCGGCGCATAAAACCGGATCATCGAAGTCGTCCCATGCATTTTCATTCAGGGCCGTATCAAGATACAAGTCCCCATCCTGGCAAAAAATCGCTTTCGTCCGGCCGGCCCCGGATTCTTGACAGCGGAGAGTCCATAAATTTCCGTTCGCGGTTACATTCGTCACTCCGGTTCCGGAGATCAGATAGACCATGTTATCGATCGCCCCGACGGACGTTGATCCCTGGGCTGTTCCGAATGAAGAAACGAAAGCCATCATTCTAAAACCATATCTGTACTCTGAGAATCCCCGGAAATCAACCCCCCCCTGATTTCCATCTATTTTTTTAAAGACCCCGTATGAATCGGTTTCGGCGTATGTCGTACAGCCATGGGCAATATCCGAGGATTTAAAAGTAAAAATCTCGTCGTCGTTCGACCCCTGATTTATCGTCAACCCGATTGTCATGTCGGCGTTCGATGTGTCGTTTATATAAACCGTATCGGAAAATATCGCCCCGCCTTTTTGCCAGGAATCCCCGTCCTCATCGATCAAATAGAGCGTTGACCAGCTTCCCCCGTTGTCCAGAGTCCGGACCCCGAAAACATTCATGTCTGCCGGGGCGTTAGAATATCCCGTCCCGGATGAATAAAGCCCGTGAATCATGACGGGGGCATAACTTGCGGACGTTTTTCCGGTGTATGATTTCCGACTGATCCCGGCTAAGTCAAGAGCAAAACTCGAGGACGCGCCGCTCTCTAAAAATCCGGCGACAGAAAGCCCTCCGTAACTTGAATCCTGAATTTTTAAATATCCGTAAGTATCGGTTTCGGTTATCGTCGTCATTCCGTGGGCGATTCCTGTTTTTTTAAAAGAAATCGCCTCCGTTGAATAAGTCAACTGGTTAATCGTAATGCCAATGTTTTGATTCGTGTTCGTGTTTTCATTCAAAAAAATTCTGGACGCCGATCCGAAATTATACCAAGCCCCGTCCTCCGATATTAATTGCAGCGTTGTCCAGGCGCCGGCATTGGAATATGTCCGGACGGCGAAAATATTTTGCCCAGAATTCGCGGCGGCAGCCGATGATCCGGTCCCTGTATATTTGATCCCGTAAACCGTTACCATCCCCTCTTGATTTATATCGTGAGTCGTCAAGGTCTGTCCGGATTTCGCGGAAAACCCAAGAGTATAATTTGACATCAATGCTTCAGAGTATCCCGTGATTTCCGCTCCTCCGTAATTATTCTTTCTGACAAAAGTCATGAAAGAATCAGTCTCCGTTTGTGCTGTAAATCCATGCGCGACAGTCGAAGATTTTAGAGTAAGGATTTCATCCGAATTAGCGGCTTGATTGATCGTCAACCCGATTGTCATGTCGGAATTCGAGGAGTCCCCGATAAAGAAAGCTCCGCCCGTTCCCCATCTTCCGCGCTCCGTGGAATTTGTCCAGTAAACGATTGGAACGGATCTCGTCGTGAGGATGTCGAATTGGCCGCCGTTTGTCCTTGTCCCAATCCATTTTCGGGCTCCGGCGGCGAGGCCTCCGATTGTAATGTCTCCCCCGTCCGTATGGACCCCGAATTCTTCGGAAGCTGCGTCATAATCCGACAGCCCGTTTACGTCCAATAAAAGGACGGGGGTTGAATCGCCGACCCCCAGTCTTCCGGATGAATCAAGCCGCATCTTCTCGGCGCCGCTCGTCATAAAAATAATCGGAAGAGCGTTGACTGTGATCAGCTCAAGCGTCCCCGGGGCCGCGTCCCTTGTAATTAACCATTTTCGGCTCCCCGTTGACTCCCCCCCTAACAAGACATCGCCGCCCCCGGTTGCCGCGCCGATCACGTCCGCAGCTGCGAAATTAGTTATTCCCCCAACATCGAGACGGATTGACGGCGTACAATTCAACCCCAAAAAATCGGCGTCTGTAAGAATTGAGGATGAGTTCTGGATGGTATTCCCGCCGGCCCCGTTCCATCGTGCGACAGCATTGTCCGTTGATGCGCCGGGCCCGGAAACCCCGCCGGGCATGTCATCATAATCGATTTTATAATGGATCCCGTCCGTCACGTCATAATAAACGAAAAAATCCCCGGAAGCCGCGCCGGCATCTTCGCCCAGGCCGTTGATGTCCAGGGTTAAATCCGTCCCGTTGATCTGGACCCCCTCCGTGGCTCGCAGCCATTCGGTCGCGCCGGCCCCGTCGTCCCAGAAAACGACCCGGTCCGCGCCGGGATCCGCCAGGTCCTCGATCCCCAGCATGTCAACCGAAATAGTCACGTTCCCGCCGGCGCCGCCGTCGGCGACGTTGATCCCGTCCCCGTCAGCCAGGACCCGTTCCTGGGTCAGGTCGCCGTCAAGCGCCAGGGTTATGTATTGGGCATCGTCTGGGGCCCCGCCGCCCCCGCCGCCGCCGGCGGACGGAAGCCGGATCTCAATAGACAAAATTTGCTTGTTGATCTTCCGGATTTCGTCGGCGATATTCATAAAAGCCTGATCCCCTTCGAAAGCGTTTTTAATGGCATCGTCCAGGTTCTTAATTCGTCCGTGGGGCAATAGGGCCCGCGTTCGGCAAAATCGGAATCCTTGTCGATCATGACGTAATAGCAGAATTTCAAGGCGTCGTCTGGAACGATGATAAATTTCCCGCCGGAATTCTCAACGGCCAGCAGAAAGGTCTGAATCTCGTCCTGGACGGTTGGATCTCCGACGTTGACAAAAGTCAGGTCCAGGCGTTCGGAGTCGGCCAGCTTGACGGGCCAGTCCATCCCGTAATCAGTCCGTTTGTTCCCCCTGTAGAAAGCCGGTCCATCCGCCCGGCCCGGCTGCAGGTGTACTCCGGCGCCGAATGATTGAACCAGACCCAGGACCAGCTCCCCGACTTCGATGAATCCGTCCCCGTTGTTTTCGTCTATGAAATCAAATCGGATCGATGGGTAGGTCTGATCCGTGATCCGATATAAATCATTCCGGTTGGTGATCATCCGGGGTTTTAGGTCGATCTCGACGTCTGGGGCGTCCCAATCGCAGGACCCGGACTCTTCGCACGGATCAGAACAAAATTTCAGGCGCAGCTCATCGTTGCCGCCGGCCAGGGCCGTCAGGTTGTGATTAAAGATTCCGGCGAAAGTGACCCGCTCCCCGCCGGAAACCGTCGATTCAATGCAAATCCATTCCGGATCCCCGGCGGACCCGACCCCAGTAAATCGAAACGGCTTTGATGGCCTCTTGTTGTATAAAAATTCCTTGACGTATAGATCATCCTCGCTGCTGGTACAGCAAAGCGTTGTTTCATCAATAATATTTTCAATCAAGTATCTGACGGCCATGGCCTTTTCTCCTCTATGCCATTTCCAGGGCCCGCTTTAAATCCGTCTTCTTGAAATTCGCCCGCATCGCCCGGACGATCGCTGGGATTAATTCGCGCCGGGTGTATTCGTCGGTAGTTATGACCTGGCCGTCAATTTTCACGATGTTCTGAACCGTGATCGGCCCGGCCGCCCGTTTCCCCGCTGCGGCGGTTACGGCGTTTTTCTCGGCGATCTCCCGCATGACGTTTTCGACCTGGCTGGATCTGGCCGTGATCTCCGGATCCCCGGTCGTTCCGTGGGTGACGATCATTTCCGTGTTGGTAGAAACGGCCCCATGTTGGGCCCCTTTCAAACCCCGCAGGATCTTAACCGCCGCGTTCGCGTTGGCGTCTATGCTCCGCAAGTGCTTTGTATGGTTCCAGCTGACCTTTTGAATCGACCCCAGCAGCTTTTCCCGGGTCCATCCGCTTTTCTTGATATCTTCGAAAATAGCAATTCCATTGTGGACAATGGCATTGACCAGGTGCTGAGTATTTTCCCAGATGTTGTGCAGCTCCCGGTTCGTGGCATCGATGGCGCCCTTCGTCTTGCTGCCGGCGACCAGGCTGGCCAGGCCGGAAACGATTCCGCCGGCGACGTTTCCGATAATGCCGGCCGGGCTGAAATTGGCCGCAGCGCCGGTCAGGCTGGTCAGGGCATCGCCGGCGACCCCGCCGCCGCCTCCGCCGCCGCCCGTGAATATGCTTGACAGGGCCCCCCCGATATCACTCAAAAGGCTGCCGGCCAGGTCCTTGACGCCGGAAAGCGCCCCCCCGATAAAATCGACCGTAAATTTGCTTATCATTTGGCCGACGATATCGAAAAATTGGGTTTTCATCGAATCGACGATCCCCGCCCACCCCTCTTTAAACGTCATCGAGCGGGACAAAACCTGGCCGATCGTCGACGACCATTTTGTCCGCAGGCCGTCCGCAAATGATCCCCAATCAATCAGGGCCTTTGTGGTTTTTTCCTTGACCGTCGCCGAAAAATCGCCGACTTTGGTTTCCATCGTGTCGACCGCCTGGCCGACGACATCCCCCAGATCCCGGGCCGGCGGGATGGCGGTTTCGGTCGCTGTGGCCATGTCCAGGATTTCATCGCTGGCGGCCTTCGTGGCGGCCTGGTATGTTTCCAGGTCGATCGTACCGTCTTTGTATGCCTGATGTAAATTCTCGAGGTAGCCTTCCAGGACCGCGACCCGTTCCTTTTTCTCGTCGATCGTCTTTAGTCCCAGGTCGCCCAGAAAATCCGTCCAGGTCTTCGTTTTTTCTGTGACCGCAGCCGCAGCGTTGCCGGCGTCGGTCAGGCCGGCCGTGAAATCTTCCAGGGCCGGGACGTTGACTTCCAGGCTCTTTTTGTGTTCGTCGTAAGCCGCTTTCGATTCCTTGGCGACTTTGGTCAGGCCCTCCTGGATCTTTTTCCCTTCCTTGCCGCGCTTGATGTTGATGGCCATGGCCGCGGCGTTGTCTTTGTATTTCCGCCGCAGATTGTCAAACTCTTCGGCCGAAACGCCGGCCGCCTCTGCCGACCGTTTCAACTTGTCCATCAGCTTGGCGTTGGCCTCTTCCGCGTTCCGGGCCGACTGTTCGGCCTTTTTCTGGGCGTCCCTGACTTTCAGATATCCAATCGCCAGGGCCCCCAGGGCCGCAATCACCAGCCCGATCGGGTTCGATGCAAGCCAAACAAAAGCCCGCCCCAGCCCCTGGACTCCGGCGATCATCCGGGGAATCATCATTAAAATTGGGCCGGCGACGGTCAGGATCCCGCCGGCGGCAGCGGCGACCTTGACGATCGTCCCGGACAAAACGGGGTTCTCTTTGGCCCATTGATTGAATTTCCCGACGATCTCGCTGATTTTCTCTGCGATCCCTGATACCGCTGGGACCAGGGTATCAGCCAGAGACAAGGCGACCCCCTGGACGGATGCCTTTAGCGAAACCTGGGCGTCGGCCAGCCTGGCCGCCTTGTCGGCCGCTTCCTGGTCGTAAACGACCCCCAGCTCCCGGGCTTTCTGGCGCAGCTCTTCCATGCCGTCAACCCCCGCCGCAAATAGGGGCAACAGCTGAGTCCCCGCCCGCCCGAAAATATCCTGCGCCGTGGCCGCCCGGACCGTGGGGTCCTCGACCTTGGCGATGGCTGCGGCGATCGATTCAAATTGCTGTTCTGGGCCCAGGTTTTTTAATTCCGCATAATCGACGTTTATTCTTTCGAATGCCCGCTGGTATGTCGCCATCCCATCATTGGCGTCGGTGATGGTCTTGGCCATCCGCTTGACGCCTTTCTCCAGGGCGTTGATATCGGCGCCGGAGATCTCGGCCGCGTACTTCAATTCAGATAGGGTTTCCGTGGCGAATCCGGTCCGCAGCGCCATTTTGTGGACCTCGTCGCCGGCCTTCGTGTATTGACTGATCATCAGCCCGATCGATCCGACGATCGCCCCGCCGGCGACGGTAAAGGCCGTCCCCATCTTTTTGATCGATGCGGAATTCCGGGACGCCCAGCCCCGCATCCCCTTTTCGTCTTTCTCCAGGCCCTTGACAGATGCGTCCCATTTCGATTTATCCAGGACCATTTTTGCGACCAGGGATCCCGCCATGAATGCGCCGACTGCCATCTTATTTCCTCCCCGGCAACGGCCAAATAATTCCGAATGCGATGGCCGATTCCATGCTTTCCCTCATCTCTTCGTCCTGATATTCTTCGTATGTCAACCCCAGCCGGCGGGCGGCCGCCATATCCAGCAAAATCCGCAGCAGGGGGTTTTCAGGCGGCGGAAATTTCGGCCTTTTTGGCAAAAACTTTCCCGGGCGTGATGAATAAATCACGCGATAGGCCATCAGTCCCCCCCTGTCTGCAGATTGAGAATCTGAAAATTTAACCTCGTCATTTCATCTTGGCAAGCGCTCCCGCCGACCATGCCCAGGACCGCGGCATGGATGGCATCGAATTTCCGGACCTTGTCCAGGATCCGGGCCTGGCGATCAAGGAAAGTTATTTCCCGGACGTCTTTTTCGAGGATTTCCCCGATTGACCCTTCGCCGGGGAATTCGGCCGCGATCCTGACGGCCCGCTCGACCCAGGCCCGGACGGTTTTTTTGTTTTCTCCGCGCCGGCTTTCTGATCCTCATAAATCCGTTTCTGTGTGTATTCGACCAGGTCCATTAATTCCCGCAGGTCCAGGTCTTCCAGGGTTTCGGCCTTGATCGTCGGATAAAGTACTTGAATCTGTTCGATGACCGCGTCGACCTTTCCGGCGATGGCGGCCGGCGTCAACTCTTCCAGGCTTCGGATGATCCCGGGGGTGAATTTTTTCGACCTGTAGACAGTTCCGTCGATTTCGATTTCAATGGGCGGAAAAAGGCTTTGCTTCGTGGATAGTTTTAATCGGGTTCCGCTCACATCGCCCCCCCCGCCTTTACGGCGCGACCCCATACTGATACAGCCGGCCTTCGTATCCGGAATCGAGATTAACGAAAACCAAAAACTTGACCATATGGATCCGCTGGGAATCCCGGTCAAACTGCAGGTCGAAATCCCGGTACGGATAGCATTTGTAAAGCAGGATCCATTCGCTTTCCGTGGTGCTGGGGATGTTGTCGCACATGGGCTTGATGACGACCTGCTTGGCGTTGGTGTACATATCACATCCGGCCTTCGCCTTGAATATGTTCCCATGCTCTCCGCTCTCGACTCCGGCCAGCAGGGTTTTCAGCTGCGCCAGGGTCGACCTGGCCATCGGGATTTCCAGCTCGACATTGGTCCCAGTAAAAACGGCGTCGACCGGGGTCGTCCCGTATCCCTCCTCCTCGACGGTGGAAATCCCGTCAGTCGTTCGAAGGGAAACAGTCCCCAGGAAAGGCGAAAGATTAAGCGGGGTCCCCGCGTAATCCCAAACGACCTCACAGGGCCCCTTGTCTTTAAAAGGTAACTGCGGCATAGTGGCCTCCTCTTTTTTTACTCGGCGGACGTGATCGAAATTTTATAATCCGTCTGCCATATAAAAAACCCGCTGTTCGACGGGTTTTCAATCGGATAGGGTAGGTTGGCGGCATCGATAACCAGGGCCTTGTATTCCGGCCCATCGACGACCGGAAGCCGCCAGCCGGCCGTCCCATGAATCGAATCGAAAATGCAGTATGCGTCCTCCCGGCCATCGTGATAATCCCGGGCCCGGTTCCGGATCCGGATTATAAGCGGATCCTTCCAGTCGGGAAGTTCCCCGACCGCTTGGCCGCCGGACGCCTCCAGGATGACCGCGACCTGATCGCCGACCTCGTTTCCGTTTTTGTCTTTTTCCGGAAGAAAACCAACAAAAAGATTAACGCCCAGCTCCCAATCACAGCCGGAAAACCCCTCGATGAATTCCGCGATTTCCTTGATCATCGGGCGCCCCCTCGGATGGTTTCCGCTTGGATCTTCATATATTTTTCTGAATTCTGGATCAGGCTGGTTTCAAGATATTTCGGCCCGGATCCCTCCAGGGTCCAGTTCCATCCGTCCGGCGCTTCGTGCAGCCGGGCGGCATACGGCGTATTGAATCCGGCCGTGATGGCGACCCCTTTCCCCTCGATCCGCGGCTCCCCGATCAGCTGCGACCGCCACAGGTGGCCGTGTAAATGCGGGACCCGGGGCTCGTCCTGGATGGCGTCGGCCAGCAGGGCCGCGGCCGCCCGCTTGGCCCCCTGCAGGCCCAGGCCGGGAATCGTATCCTTGACCAATTTCTGAAATTTTATGTCAAAATCGGACGTATCCAGAGTAAAAGGCCCGTGATCCTGTTTATTTATCATTCGACATAAACCTCTATATGGTGGCTCGCCGTTGAATCCTGGGGGCGGAGAATTTTTAAAATCGCCCGCCATCGGGTTTCCCCCTGCAGCTTGACCTGGTCGGATCCCGAAACGACCGCGGCCGGCTTAAAAAAAACTTTCGCCGTTGAGACGACCTCTTCCCCCGCTTCGTCCCGGACCGTCTTGACTCCATACATGATCCGGCATTTAATCCCCGCCGTTTCCGTAAAAACAGCCTGGTTGTATTTATCGACCGTCCGGGCCCGGGTCGTGCAGGTGTTGATTAAAAGTCCGTCGTAGCTCATATCGGCCACCCCGTTTCAATCCCCGTTAACCGCTCGAATGCGGCGTTTTGCGGGATATAAAGATCGTCCAGGGCTTGACGGATCGGCTGGGGAATCTTCGGATATTTGACGTTGGGGCGGATCTTCCGCAGGGCGTCGACGTTATCGAATGGCCCCAGGTCCTCCGCCGGCAGTCCCAAAAATTCCAAAACCCCCAGGATCTCCGCGCTGGGATCCTGAAAAAATCGCTCCGAAATAATAATTTTAATCTGATTCGGGTCAAAATATTTGTACCATCGGGCCAGGGCCGCAGCGTAAAACCCAAACTGAAAAATTCGCGCCTTCGGGTAGGGTCGGCCTCCCCTCGAGTCCAGGATAACGGCATCCCGGGGCGTGATCCGCCCGGCCATGTCGACCAGGTCCTCTTCCCTCATCCCGCGCAGCTCGTGGTCCCGGTAATGGCAATAATGGGACCAGGCCCGGGCCGTAGGGTCCCGCAAAACGGCCATGAATTTCCGATCGGGGAAAATACTGGCGACCCGTTTCGGGACGGCCTCTTCAATAAGATACCCCGGCGAGGCCTCGATCAAAATCCCGCCTGGGATGGGCGCCGGGAAGCATTCCCCGTACCATTTCAGGCCGTGCTTGAATTCTCGATCGAAAAAATTGACCTCTTTGTCCCCAGCGTGGGCCCGAACAGGCCCCCGGATCCGGGAATGTCGGGTCAGATATCGAAAAAGGGAAGTCGTCCCCCCCCGCATCGTGCCGATAATCAGGGCATTCGGATATCCGCTCATCGCCTTTCCCTCGATTTCCCCGATGGTAGAAACCAGCTTCCCCCGGCCATCATTTCCGCCTCCTGCGAATAAAAACCGGCCGATCGGACGGCGTCCGGATGAAAATCTCCAGGCGCCGGCGGTAAACGGTCGGCATCGTGGGGGCGTGCTGTTCTGGGGCGTAATCGGCCTGCAGCCCGCAGCCGTTGACGTGGGTGATCCCACAGATCCCCGCCATTCTGGTTTCCAGATCCGGGGGTTGGTCCCAATATTCCATAATCAGGGCGCCCCCCTCTCCGATGGCCGGGAGTATTCTTGGGATAATCCGCTGCCATTCCTTCCATTGACATGCCACCCCGGCCCATAAAATCAAATCAAAAAGCCATGCTCGCCAGCCAGGGCGGCGCCGTCCAGGGATCGGATGTCCCCGACGACATATCTGATCGACTCCGTTTCCTGCCGGCCTCGAATTATTGGGGCGTATGAATCAATCCCCAGGTAAAAGTCCGGATCGACCTCCGGGAAAAGGTCGGGGAATGGAAACGGCCCGCAGCCCAGATCTAAAATCCGCGGTCGCCATCTGGAATATTGGCGGACCGCCCAATATACCAGGCCCCATTTTAGTTTAAACTCGGGGTCGGCCATGTATTCCAGGCGCTTGGCTCGATCGCTATTCATTTTTAAAAACTCCCCCGGTATGCCAAAACAGGACCTTGGCGCCGGCTGGGATCTTCCCCTCCCGGGCGTCTGAAATCAGGGCCGCCATGGCCCGGCCGGTATAAACCGGATCCAGCAGGACCCCCTCTAAATTCAGGACGTCCCGGACCGTTATCCCGTAAGTGCCCTTGATTTCCCGCTGGTCAATGTTACGGGCCAGGACCCGGCATCCGATCATCCCCTCGACCGCCTCATATATCTGATTGATATAGGCTTTATCTTCCGCGGTCCCCAATGCGCCGCTTGGCGCTCCGGGCCCTCTGACTGCGATAATCTTCGAGTCGATCGCCCGGGCCCACAGGCCGATTGAAAGCCCGATCCAGCTGGCGTCATACGAATACAGGTAAATGAGATCGACGTCCGGCATGTCCTCGAGGATTTCCCCGGCCGCCTCGAAATATCCCAGGGCCGCATATTCTTTCAGCTGATCATATCGGATCTTGATTTCCCTGGCCGGGCCATCGCTCAGGCTTCGAATCATTCGGATGGCGGCGCCGTTCCCCCCGGCTGCCGGCGATGTCAGGTCCAGGTGAACGTCGAACCCGGCCCGCTTGAATGCCGCCGCATATATCCGGACCGTGTTTGAATCTCCCCTCCCCTTTATAATCAGGCGCTCGACTTTTTTCGCCCGGGCCCAGGCAATCAAATATTTTGCGTGCCTGGTTTTATTCCCCAGGAAATCAGTCAAATCGTCCCGCTTTATATATAGATTTTCAATCCCAAGCTGACCGGCAAGCCGGGGCATCGGCTGAATTGGCGTCCTGACATGAAAGTCAGGCGCAAGCTCGCTTAATTTCTCGTACATTCAGGCCTCTGGCTTTACGTGGCGCCGTATACGGCGACTTTATCCCTTTTTCCTTGTCCTGGTCTGGGTCTTCTTTTTCGCGGCCGATTTTGCGGGGCTGCGCCGCGTGGGCTTGGGCGTGGCCGGCTTTGGCTTGTCTTCGGCCGGGGCTGGTTTTGGCTCCGGCTTGGCCGGCTCTTCCGGCTTTTCCTTTTTCGGTGCCGGGCCCGGAATCGACCCGGTAAAAACTATCAGCCGGCGCCGGCGCTGGGCCAGGCGGTCCTGATAAAGGATCCGCTCTTCCTTGATCCCAAACCGGCCGCGGAAGTCCCGCCGGAATCCCGCCTCCGGGAAATAAAACTGGCCCCTCATATGTTCCAGGGCTTCCATGGTCCAGACGACGACCGCAATCCTGGCCCCCGGCCGCATGACCCGCTGATATTCCGCCAGGGCCGGCCGCCAGTCCCGGACATGGTCGATTGTGGAAAAATCCAGGACCAGGTCGAAAGCCCCGTTTTCGAATGGTAGACGGCGGATGTCCGCCAGCTGGGCGTCCAGTCCGGCCCGCTTTGCCGCCTTGACATAATCCGCCCGGATTTCGACCAGGCGGACGTTCCCGGGAATGTTGCCGGCGATCCCCCCGGCCATCGGGCGCCCGGTCGCCTCATTGAAGCAATCGGTTTTTAAAATGTCCGCATCTTCCCGGGCCATGTCCCGGGCGATCTGCAGATATTCGTCTAAAATCCCAGGGTAGGCTTTCGCTAAATTCATCGTTTCCTCCCGTCAAGCGTCCGCTCGATCCAATCCCAAACCCGCGCCGGCATGCAACTTTCCTGGAACAGCCGGGCCGCGTTGGCTCCGACTTCCCGCAAATCCCGCCGGCGGTCTTCGAATCTTTCTATTGTTCCGACCAGGTCGGAAAAATCTGGGCTGCAGGTCAAATAATGAACCCCCGGCTCTGGTTCCTTCCAATCCGGCAGGACGATATCAAGCGGGGTCGACAGCGTCGCGCAGCCGAAAGCCATTTGCTGCAGCTGGCCGCGGTCCAGGATCGTTTCCCTGGCGCCGGGGATGCAAACAGACAAAAAGCAATTGTTTATTTTTCGCCAAAAAGCCTCTTGTCCGGTCATGCTGAAATCAGCCTTCGCCCCGAATGCTTCCCTTAGAATAAACTGCGCCCGCCGGCGCCGCTTAACGGCCGCATGCCGGGGCCGCTGATTATTCAGAATCCAGGGGGCATTCGCCCGATAGTTGATTTTTTTCCGCATCCGGGAAAACTGGCCCCAATTGTGGAATGATATCGGGGTCAACGGGAAAACATTTTCCCGTGGCCCATGGCGCCGTTTAGAATAGTGGTATCGGAAAACGGTCCCGAAATTGTCGATATCCTCGGCCTCCGTGGGGTGATCCCCAAAATCGACCAGGACATCCTGGCCGTAATATTTAAAAATAAATCCGCGGCGGCCGGTGCCTTTTTGAGAATCAGCCCGGGGGGGTAGCGTGAATCTGACATTTACGCCGGCGGCCCGTGCCAAATTTATAAAAAATAGATAATGGGTCGGGTAATATCTTTGACCTTCGTCCCGCTCAAAATCGATCGATTTCATTCCGCCTCCGGGTGGATCCGATTAAAATCAGATCCCCATAAAAACCCCTTGCCCGCTCTGGCCGATTGCGTGTGCAGATCCCTCGCTTTGACCTGCTGCGCCAGCTGGTGGGTTCTGTCTTTTTTCCTGGCGTGCCTGACCTTGGCGATGGGGCAAGGGATCCAGGCCCCCGCCCGCCTGGCGAATCGGCCCAGCTCAAAATCCGCCCCAAAATGGATATAATCCGGGCACATGACCGCTTTTCCTGGGAATCGATCGATAAACCCCCGCCCCATCAAACCGAATGCGCTTGAACAGCCGCCGACGTCCTGGGCGATCTGGACTACCCCGCCCAGCCCTTCCGGGCCGGCCTCGAGCCTGGCCGCGGCGATCGCCAAACATTCCGGATCAAACTGGATGTCGTCGGCGCCGTACAAGAAAGCGTCCGCGTGGAATGTTTCCGCCAGGGCCCGGTTGATCGACCTGGGCCAGTCGATCCTCTTTTCGTTAAAAATAACGGTATACCTGGCGCCGTATGGCTCTATTTTTTCGATTTCGGTTTTCAGGGCCGGGTTCCCGTCGACGATGATGGTTATCCCCAGCCGGTCCGCTGGGAAGCGGGACCTCCGGATCGATGCCAGGGTCTTTTTTATCGCGTCCGGCCTGGCGCAGGTCGGGATCCCGATATCAATATCGATCATAATTCCCCCGCCGCTTCATAGGCCCGAATGTATTCCTGGATTTTCTCGATCGGGTGCCATTTTTTTAAAATCCATTCCCGGCCGCGCCGCTGAAAATCTTCCAGGGTGACTTGATCGTCAATAAGAGAAATCAGGCGATCCTCTAAAGTCCGGGGCGTTGTGAAGCAAAACGGGATTTTATTGACCCGGGCCAGGACCGCGGCTCCAATGCAAAACCCCTCAAGGCTGGTCCGGTGCCAGTTCCCGGTGACAATGTCGTCAATCAGGATGTGGCATCGTTGCTTTCTCCGCAGGTTGTCGAAATACGGCACGCCTTCGATCAGGTCAACGTCGACATCCCGGGCCCCCTTTATTCGATCCAGAATTTTTACGACCTCATGATATGCCTTCGAATCCGGCCGCCCGATATGGGTCCGGCTGGTTGGGGCGAATCCGATCCTGATTTTCGGTTCTCTTCGAATCGGCCGCAGCTCGTCCGGGTCAATTATGTTTGGGAGTCCGGGGATTTTGTATTCCGCGATCTGTCCCGGCTGGTCGATCGTGTAATGAATATCCGCAGCCGACCATAGGGCCTCCCAATTTCCCAGCCGCGGGAGGCTGTGGAATTGAGCAAGAATTTTCTGTCCCCTGGTCCGTCCGGGAAAGGTCCCTGGTAGGTAATTGTGAAAATGGATTATGTCCGCCTGGCGAAAAAGCCGGCTGGCGTTCCCGTTCAAGTCATGCAGCATGAGATGATGGGGAAAAATCCGCCCGTCCCGGTATCGGTCCCTTTCGTTGACCAGGTCAACTTTAATGTCTGTATATTTCCGCAGGGCCCGCCAAATCGACCAGGGCGCCGCGGCCAGGGGGGTCCGGGAATACATTAAAACCCGCATCAGCCCGAAATCCTTCCCAGGATCCCGCCGGTAGAACGCCGCTCGATGTCTGGGTCCTGCAGGGCGACCGTGTAAAATTCGATCGCTTCGGTGTTCTCCAGGGCCTCGAATTTATGCCAGGCGCCGGCTGGGACCGCCGTCAACTCGCCGGCTGCGATCTCTGTTTGGTCCGGGATTTCCTGGGGTCCATGGGGCCCGTCCACCTCCCGCCATATCGTGATCAGCAGGCGCCCGGAAATTACATAAAAAATATTGGATTTGAATTCATGCCGGTGTTCCGAACAAAACCCGCCGGCCTGTGCGCTGATATGGTGGGCCGAAACCGTCCGCGTCCGCAGGATTTCCTGCGTCAAACCCCAGATTTTACCTTGTTTCAATTAAGGACCTCCTCGGGTGATCTCTTCGGGAAAGCCTCGAGTCCGGAATCTGGATTCAGATTTATAACCGTAGTCTTTTTTTGCCGGCATGCCTGGGCCGCCGGCTCGAAAAATTTGGCGAATTTTACGGCCGTTTCTTCTTTTTGTTTCCTGGGGTGGCCGTCGTGAAAATGGGATCGGCCGTCTGAATGCTTGCAATCAAACCCCAGCAGATAAATCGGATTGGCGCCCAGGCAAACCGCCAGATTCAGGGCCCCATATCCGGAATTATTCCCATGGCCGATCCCCGCCCGGCTTGTCATGGGAAAGGCCCGCAGGCCGTCCTTATAATTCCGAAAAACCCGGACTATGAAAATTTCCGCCGGCAGTTTAACGGTATACGTGCAGAGCCAGACCTTGTATGAGGTTGACTGGTGGAATTTTTCCCGGGCGCCGGCCCCGTCTGGGATCCGTTCATATCGGCCTTGATATATGAAGTTTAAAAACCGGGTGTCCATTGAAAAAATAATCGTTGGGTCAAAAAATTCGAAGGCGCGATTTATTCCGATCGTCCGAAATCCTTTCAGCCGGGAAAAATCGAACCCCCGCAGGCTGGGACCGCCCCCTACTATGACGCAAGGCCGCCCCTCCCAGGCCCCGTCTGGCAGGACCTCGTATAAAAATCTATTGTCGAAACGATCGGATCGATAAAGAATTGGATCTCTCCGTGATAGCAAATCGTTTTCTGGCGCCGGCCGCTTCGGATCCGCGCCGGGAAGGCTGGTTTTTCTGTCCATTACACCGCCCCCATGATCGGCTTTTTCTGCTTGATGTAATGGCGGAGAATCGCATCGACTCGATCGATCCCCGTATAAACCCCGCCGGCCGCGTATCCGGTCAACCCTTTTGTATATGAATAATCCCCAATTTTCTCGGATTTGAAGGCGCCGACGGCGCTGGTTTCCAGTTCGCCGGCGTTATAAGCGTCAATTAAAAACTCGATACATTTTTTGATGGGTTCTGGAACAGACGAATATCCAGAATATCCGACGATGCGGATATTATTCAGCCCCCGGGGAAAAAGCCCCCTCTCGTCTTCCTGGGAAATCCTGTAGTAAATCTCGGGATCCCCGACGACGACCCCGGATCCGCACAGATCCAGAAAAACGGAATCATCGTCGAATCCGTACCAGCTGGGGTCAAGTTCGATCCCGCATAGGTGGACAGCAGTCACGTCGACCAGCCGGGCCGGGATCCTGACGGTCAATCGGTTCCGCCCGCTCCCGTTTTGTTTGAAATCCAGGGCCTTTTTGTAAAACCAGGTCCCGGTGATTTTCTCGACCAGCTGTTCGCAGAAATCGATTATTTCCTGCTTGCCGGCCTCGTCCAGGCCGCTGGGCCAAGAATCAACGTCGGCCTCTGATATATAGTTTCCGCTTGCCGCCATGCCGCCCTCCCGCTATAAAAAACGGGGCGGAGGGAACATTCCCCCCGCCCCATCGGTTGACTTCATGCCTCGACCGTCCGGGTTATTCGATGACCCGTTTCTGGGCGCCCTTGACGTAATCGATATACATGACCTTGGCCACCGCCTCTCCGTTCCGGATCCCGAATCCGATGGCCATTTCCTCGTCCTGGCAGATATTGGTTGTAACCTTGCCGGTCGCCAGGACCGTCTGGGGGGCGTCGCCGTCCTGAATGACAAACCAGCGGACCGTGTCTTCGCCGTCCCAATGAAAGCCCAGGCGGGTCCAGGTCAGATCCGCCAGGTCCTGGCCGGTGTCGACTTCGGTTTCGACGGAATCCGCGCAGGTCACGAAATCGATATTTCGGTCGCCGTCGTCCTTTCGGAAAACGACATAATCATCGACCCCTACAAACCAGCCGCCGGTCCCTGTGGCCAGGCCGAACCAGACGTCCGACTGCAGGCCATCGGAAACCTTAAACCGGATTTCGAAATACGCCGGATATCCGTTGACCAGCTTCCAACATTCGCAGTCCTGCTGCAGCTCGTCGGAATCGTTGTCGGCGGCCGCATTGGTCAGAGTCAGGACGCCGCCGGCCAGGTTGGCGCAGGCCTCGGCGGCGCTTCCCTGGCCCTCTTCGGTCGTGGTAATCGACCAGCAGCCGGAAACCTCACCGCAGCAGAAATCATCGACGAATCGATGGGCGTCGATGACGTCATGCATCTTGATCACGTTCCATTTGTCATGGTTGATGTGATAATTCAGGAAGTACAGGTCCCGGATGTAAAGCTCGGCCTGATTGGACCCGACCCCGGAATGGGGAAAATTTTCGTCCGAAAATACTTTGCTCATTGTTAGCTCCTCTCCTCGAGCGCCGCGACCAGGACGTCTTTTTTCATAAAAAACGCCTTTTTGACTTTCAGCCCGCCGGCGATCTGCCGCAACTGCTGAATGGTGTATTTCGAATAATCAACTTTTCTGGGCGCAGCGCCCGCCAGGTCCTTGACCTGGACGTTGGGATATTCGGAAAGCTCCCGGGCGGCTTCCGGGTTTTCGATGTCGACCTCGATCCCGCGGGGCATCCGGATATTTCCGGCGACCGTGGGAAAGGATCGCGTTCGGCCGTAGTTTATGGCTTTGGCGCTCATTGGGGCCCCTTTAACAGGCGTGTTCCAGGCAACGGAGGAAAACCACCGCGTTTATATTCTCGATGGCCAGGTCGGCCCTCATGGAATAATAAACATAAGTGGCCTCGTCCGCCGCGACCCGCTGGCTTTCGATTTTGATGTCCCGCTGCAGACCGATGATCAGGTTCCCCCTCGGGGTCAGCAGGACGTCAGTATAATCGCCTTCCCCCAGCAGCCCGTCCTCGGTGTCCAGGGGCGATCCCAGGTTGGTCGGCATCAGGGGCACGTCCAGAATCCCGACCCGTCCATATTGGGGGGTGACTTTGCCGGTAAACACCGCATCGCCCAGGGCGGTCCCTCTCTCGGAAAGCGCCTCGAGATAGTCCTGTGTCACCAGGTCGGAATTCAAAAACTTCATGTTGGCCAGGCCGTTCCGGACCTTGTACTTGCTGGGCATGGCCTTGATCATTTTGTGGTACTTGCACTCCCAGCCGTAGGGGGCGCTGGTATGCTGTTCCATAATCTTTCCGGGAAGTTCGAACCAGGCGTCCGGGTCGTCGACCCCGCTGGGGCAATCCGTCCCGCTTTCGCATTCGCAGGCGTTGAGGACCTTGGATCCGCCGGAAACGTCGTTGTAATAGGCCTGGCCGCTGGTCTGGCCATAAACGATCTGATATCGCCATCCGTCCCACAGGCTCCGGATGTCGTCCGCGCCGAAGCCATTCAGGGAGTGGGTGTCCCCGATGTAAAATGCCTCTTCCAGCTCATTGGCGATCTTGCCGGCGACGATCCGCATCAGGTGATCGGCGAAAGCGTTCCCTTCCAGGTTGTCTTCCAGGTCGTCATCGTAGACAGCGATGCATCCGCGGACCTTTTTGGTCGATAAAGTAATGGTGTTGTGGGCCCATTGTTTCTTGTACTTCGTCTCGTCGAAAGCGGTCGCCGGATACAGAAAGCGTCCGTTTCCGAATCCCAGCGCCCGGATCCGCTTTTCGGGTTTCCCCATGCGGATGATCCGGGCGTAGTCCTTCATGACGGACTCATCGACCATGTAATCCAGGAAGCGGTCGGCCTCTTCCGGATCCAGGTCTATCGTCGGCATCGAGATCAAGTTGAATTTGTTCATCTTGACCCGTTTTAAAAGATTTCGCATTGTGTTTTTCCTTTCTGGATTTCGCCCCGATTATTCGTCCTCGGCGCCGGTAATCGACGGCCAGGCCGGGGTTTCGTCCTTTTTGACGTTGGCCTTTTTGTCGTCGTCGTCGCCATCCTTGGCCTGTTTCGATCCGCCTTTCTGCAGGTCCTTAATCTGCTTTTCCATCTTTTCGATTTTGTCCAGCAGGGCCTGTTTTTCGGCGTCGGCCTTGTTTTTCGCGGCTTCCCGTTTTTCGGTCCGCAGCCGGGCCAGCTCTTCCAGGTCGGCTTTCACGTCATCGGGTAGGCCGTCATGGCCCTTACTGACGTTTTTCTCGGCGTCGGTGATCAGGTTCCCGATGATTTCGGCCGCCTTTTTAAGCTGGCTGATCGTTGCCTTGGAAAGCCGGGCGCCGGCCTTTTCGACGTCGGTCAGGATATCGACGACGTTTTCGGGATCGGCGTCCAGGGTGATCGGGTCGATAGTGGCCAGTTTGGCCAGGGTGGCGATGGCCGCCTCGTATTTCTCGGGCATGTCATCCCGATACTTTTCGATTTCGGCCATAGCCTCGGAAACGGAATCCGCCCGGGCCTGTTCCATTTTATTGACGGCTTCGACCTGGGCGTCGGTGATTTCTTCGTTCCCAAAAACTTTCTTCAAAAACTTGATAAGGTTGTCCATTGGATGTCCTCGCTTGATGATGAAAAATTTTTTTCGATTCGCAGCTCGATCGACCAGGCTGATCTCTGCAACATCGATGTCTTTCAATTTTCGCGCCATGAAAATCTCCCTTTCGTGATCCGGGTTTCATGGCTTGGTGAATCCCCGCTTGGTGGGGGCATTCCCGGCCGGTCCTGGTCCGGAATGCCAGAGCGGGGCGCCGGCTGCTGCCGGCCCTCTCTGCCTTCCGACCTGGCGATTTATCGATCGCCGGATCTTAGGCGTCTGATTAAAAAATAAGCCGTCGGGCCCGGCTTGTCAAATATTTCTACATGCCAGGTTTTGGTAATTCGAATATTGGGGATGTGATTAATTCGTGTTCCTGGTGTTTTATCGATCGGATCCAATCGAAAAGCCGGCCCCAATCGGGGCCCGTAAGAAAGGAAATCAGGTCATATAGGCCGGCGGCTTGGATTTCCCGGCATCGATCTTTCCCGTCTGTGAATGCGACCGCCTTCCCGGACGCCATTCGAAAAACGATAATATTCCCGTTTTCAATTCCCAGGATCTCGACCAGGTAAAGGTTAATCCGGATCCCATCGATCCAAACAATCCCGGGGTCTTTCGCTGGCTTCGCGGGGGTAGACTGCAGGTTCCCCGCCGGCGCCGCGTCGTTATTTTTTTTGTCCATCGCTTTCCTTTCGCCCGGCGGTCTGGGCCTCCCCTGGTAAAAACTTCGGCCGCTCGATCATCCGGGCCAGGCTTGTCGGGACCGCGGCCTTTAAAAACTCGAAAACCGGCCGCAGGGCCTCGTCGACATCGGCCAGGATGTTTTCATACTTGACCTCGATGGCGTCGGCTGGGTGTTCCTTGATGTGCTGCCGGAATCGGGCGACCGTAAATTCCGCCGCCGGCTGATAGGCCGTCCAGGGAACGAACCCGCGGACGATGTCCCGGTCGGCGGCTTCATATGAACGCCAGGTTTCCCGGATCCCCCTGGTGACAAAAACTATTTTCGACCCCTTAAACGTCAGGGGTAGCCAGATCCATTCAAGCCCGCCGGCGCCGGGATTTATCGCCAGCTTGGCCCCGATCCATTTCCCAGGCCTTTTTTGTGCCGTGTAGTCCTGGAGGATTTTCTGGACATATCCCTGGGCCTTGAATCGGTCAAGGTGATTCATGCCGATGGCGTGAAATAACGGGTGCGGCTCAAATAGAACAGGGCCGATGTTCGGCGATGCGGCCAGCAGCCGCCGCAGGATCGACGTCCCAGATCTTCTCAATCCTATAATCCAAAAAAAACCCTCTCCGTCAAATTGTGATTGCATGCTTCCCTTTCGTCTGCCGCCGTATACGGCGGTTTATGCTTTCGATGCGGCCGATGGGATGGCTTTCGGCCTCTTCGGCTTTCTGCGCCGGCGCCCCAGGGATTTGACCAGGTCGTCAATTATGACCTCCCGCCTGGCCGGCGATGCGTAAAAATCCCGCCAGAATTGCCGGCGCTGGGCCCGGGGCATATTTTTATCCGCCAGGGTTTTATTCAGGGCCCGCAGGATCCGGGCCGCCCGCGTGAAATCCCGCCGCAGCTTCCACCGTTTGAATTTGTTCAACCTGCCTCCGTTATCCGACCGCCGCCGATCCCCCCATCGAAAATCCGGTCAGGTCCCCGGCCTTGATCGCTCCCCAGACTTTGTCCGAATTAATCTTGATCATTAGCCACCAGGCGCCGGCCTTGATTTTCTGGCCGCCTTTCTGGATGTCTTCGTCCGGCTGAAAACATTCAATTACCGGGAAATTGAAAGCCCGCCCTTTATGCATGACCTTTAATTTCCCCCCGCCGCTGGCGTATCTCTCCATGAATTTGACCAGGGCCTTGTCGATCTCTTCGGCGGTCGTGTAATCCCCTTGGGTATCCGTCGCCATCGGCTCATAAACAATTCCGCCGACCAGGCGCCGATCTTCGTCCGTTTTCAGGATCTTGAATTCGGCCTTTTTGAAATCATCCGTCCGGGCCGGCTCGACGTGGATCGGCTCGACGTGATTCTCTTCCGCCCAATCCCGGACCCGGCTTTCCGGCCAGGTGTCGGCTGGGAATCGCAGCTCGACCAGCCATTTGTCATCATATCCCGGCATCGAATACATATAATGCGGCGAGGCCCAGACCTCGATTGCTTCGCCGGGCAGGTCGACCCGGCCGAATAACTTCCCAGCCTGGTCGCCGCTTCCGGCAAGGCGCCGCTCGTAATCAGTAAAGGTTTCCCAATGATCCCGGATAAAAACCAGGGCGGTTTCTTTGGCCGCCTCGTCCGGTTCTGGCGCCGCCTGTTTTGCGACCTTGGCCGCCGGCTCGAAATTCTGATATTTGACCTCGTTTTCTTTGAGCCAGGCCCTGGCCTCGGCCGCTGTCCATTTGTCCTTGGGGAATCGCAGGGCCTGGGGCTGGATTTTGCCGGCCTTCGTCTTTGCCCAGATGACGCCGATCGTCTTCGGGACGTCGACCCCCCAGACCTTCCCGCCTCGGGTCCGGCGGAAGATGTCAAACTGGTGGGGGTCCTGCAGCCGGGCGGAGTGTTCGCTGGGATAGGGCTTCCGGATCTCTGTCCGGACCTGGGCCCCCGGCTTGACGTCGTCGATCTTCCGGACCATGCATTCCGGGGCCCGGGCCTTCAAAAATTCCCCCCGGGCCTTTATCCGGTGTTTGTGGCAAACCGGAATGAATTCCCGCCCATCATTCCAAGTGTAGGCCCATCGGGCCGGGGCGTCGCAGTATTTGCATATATGCTCGACCTCGGGGTCGGCCTCCGGGCCGCGCTTCCCAATGTCGCCCCGCTTGGCCAGGATGATGTCAAATATCGGCATGTGATCGCCGGCCGGCGCCGCGTCGGAAAATTCCAACATGACGGCTTTCCCCGTTTCCCCCTCGATCGCTTTCTCGATCCAGGCGGCGACCTCTCCGGTCCGTAGTCCCTCTGGGACGTTGGCGCTTACCATGACGACCTCGGCCGCGGCTGCGGATTTCAAAAAATCCCCGGTAATCGAAACCGCGCCGTCGGTGATCTTGTAATCCTCGAGTGCCGCCGGATCGATCCCGCGCAGGGCCTTTTTGAATGCCTCCCTGTCCAGGCTCGTTTCTTTCATCCGGACGCCGCGCCCCCGGATCTCTTTGACCAGGATGGCGTATTTCCGAAAAAAATCCCGCCGGGTCAATTCCGTTTCTTCCCCCATCGCCTTGATGACGGCGACGGAATCCTGGGACCCTTCGAAATATTTCCGATACATGCAAATAAACCGATAGCGGATATCCTTCAATTCGCTGTCGGTCGATTTCTCGACGGCCTCCCGCAGGGCCTGGACCGTCACGTCCTCGATCATCATTTTTTTGTTCTCCTCCGCTTCGCCTCCTCGATTATTTTGTCGGCCGCATCCAGAAAATTTGATTTTCCGGCTGCAGACCCCCCTCGTCCGGCTCTGTCCAGATGTCAACCCGGACCCGACCGTCCGTCTTCCTCAAAAATCGCAAAACGCATAATTCCCCGATCGAAACCGGCTTGATGGCGCCGGCTGGCTCTCCAGTATATCCGCCGGCTGTAACTTCCCCCGGGCTGGCTTCATTCGCGCCGACCCCAGCCCATGCCGCAGTTTCCTTCCCCCTCTGCGCCCGGATGAAATCCAGGGCCTCTGTGTCATATGTGATCTTGACGGAAAATGTCTTGACGGGGCGCCCGCTGCCGGCCCGGGCGAATAAGGCGATGGAAAATTCCGCGCCGTCCTGGTTCCTGGGGCCCTCCGCCCAGATCGTCCCAGGCTCGTTGGCCTGATATCTGACCAGGACCTGACGGGTCCGGTTTATTTGCCGGCTGATTTTCTCGATGGTAGAAACCGGCTCCGCCTGGCCGCCCCCAATCCTGACCGCCAGCATGGCCGCGACCGAAACGGTCGCCAGCGCCAACAAAAAATAATTAGGTGGTTTTGCGCTCATATCCCCTCTTTTTCCCGCATCCGGCCTTTACGCAAATAAGCATTGTGGCCCATCCGCGCCGGCTGAGATGGGCGCAGGCCGGGACTGCGATCATCCCAGATCCGCAAACCGGGCACGTCTTCCGCCTGACCAGGGCGCCCTTCAATTCCCGGGCCCCCGTCTTCGGGTTGGTGACGTATCGCTTGGCCGGGTTCTGCTTTCCGCAGGCCATCAGCCCTCCCCCCGGGGGACCCTGGGCCGAACCGGCCGGCTCTGCCTGATCGCCTTCGGGTCCCAATCGGCCGGCATGGAAAACGGATTGAATTTATGTTTAAGCATATACTCGATCAGGGCGTCCTCGAGGACCTCCGACGGGATCCGATTATATGCGCCGGCCAGATAAACCAGGCCTTTTTTTACGGATGAATAAACCGGGACGTCGATGGGGACCCGGATCGGCCCCGCCTCCGTTTTCGCCGGCGCCGTTATTTTGTAAAGGCGGATATATCCCTTGACCGTTTCGATCCGAGTACAGGTTTTTTCCGCGATTTGTTCCGCTGTGACCCCCGCCCGGATTTGCCGGGAAAGCCAGCCGGGGTCCCTGTATGTCCCCTTGGCCTTTTTCTGCCGATCGAATTTTATCCCGACCCTATTGGCGACCTGGTAAACGTAAGCCTGGGAAACGCCCACCTGATCGGCGATCCAGGCGGCCGACTTCCCGTCCTGCGCCGCTTGGATTATTTTGATTTTCGTTTTCGCTCCGATCCGCTTCATTTCTTGCGGCCCTTCCGATCGTCTTTTTTTTCTTCCTCGTATGGGTTGCGGCCCGGTGCGACCTCTCGATCGTCGATCAGGCGCCCCTTTCGGATCGCCTCCAGGCGTTCCTTTTCCGTCATGTCGTGAATATTTTTCATCAGTAGCCCCCAAAATCGTCCCTATCTATAAATTCTAATTTAAAATTATGCATCTTGGCCAGCTCTTCGTTTATAAATTGGGTGTGTTCCCTCTGGACAAGTACGGCCGCTTCCTGCCTCGGCATGCCAGCTAAAACCAGACGGTCATATTTTGGCTTGAATTTATTAAACGCGATGCCGTCAATGGCCTTGTAATCCGCCCCTATCGTCTGCCATGCCGGCCAGCCGCCCGCCGGCCTGATCGCCTGCCAGACGCCTTTTTCGGTGATGACCTGCATGGTTTTGACATCCTGGACGGATCCGAACATATAATCGGGGCCTGAAAACGCCGTCCCGTTGGGGTGATTATGAGAAAATACGCTGGCGCCCTTGATCTTCTTCGATTCCGCGTCTGTGAAATTTACATGATCGGACGCGCCTTTTTTGTATATCAGGGTTTTCCCCTGGGCGTCCATGGCCCCGGCATACTCAATTTTTCCGCCGCTTTTCTGGGCGTCCTTCCAGATCCGGTCCGTCATTTTCTGGTTTGGCGTCAGATCCGGGCCATCGTCCCCATAATAGGCCGCCCAGGTACACTCACAATGGGGGTGTGCCGGCTGCAATCCCTCGATCTCGTCAATGTTGTGAACCGATCCGTTTTGATCCTGGCAATATTCGCAGCAGTCCTCCGACATATCGGCGATCCAGATAACTTTTTTTATCCCAATCTGCTTGAACCCCTGGCGCTGGCCCTCAATCAAGGAAAACGCCGTTTCCGTCCGGGCGATCATCGCCGCCCGATATCGCAGCAGGCGCCGGGCCCTGGCATCCATGGCCGCCTTGACCTCGCTGGCCGTGAATCCGTCCGCTGTCATCTGGGCGCCCATGTTTACGACCGCCTGGGCATGTTTGGGCAGCAGGGGAATTATTGGCTCCAGGGCCCGGATATAGGGCCAGAGTGCGGCGCCGCTCTCGACCCCGCTGACGACGATCCCCCGGATAGTCCCCATTAATTCCTTTGTGATCGATGTTACCAGCTTTGCTGCATGGCCGGCTGACCAGGCCGTCGCTGATTCATTGATCATGTCGAAATAATCCCGCTTGAACATGCCCTGCTCGACCGTGGCCTTCCCGCCCTCGCCCAGGACCTCGAGCATGGCCGGCTTAAAAATCCGGGTCGCCGCGGCTTCGAAGTCGTCCCAATCCAGCAGCGCCTTGACCGTTTTTGTCGGCGTCGACTTGGCCCGGGCCGTCCGCCCCGCCTCCTTGACTTCGGCGATCGCAAACTTGAAAAATTCTCTTGTCGCCTTCCGCAGGGTTGGCTCGTTTTTATTTAAAAGCCGATGATATCTCTGCCAGATTTTTCGGCGCCGGGCCTGGCTGACCCTTTTGATAAATTTGTCGGAATCCATCCCAAGCGTTGCCGCGGTAGGCCCGGCGCCGATCATTTTTTAGTTCCTTTTTTTTGTTCCCGGCATTAGGGGCATGATCCCCTGCGGTGCCGATATCCGCCCCCCGCCGCGCATCGCCCGGCGCCGGGCCTGTTCCTCTTTCGCCTCTTTTTCCATCTGCTCCAGTTCGGCCGCCGAAATCTCCCGGGCGTATTTCAGTTGATTGTTGGCATCCGTCCCGATCAGGACCTGGTGTCCGTGTCTGAAATCCTGGCTTTCGATGAAATTTTCCGGATCCCGCTCCAGGACCTGGTCCTTGAATGTCCGCCAGGACCCCTTGATGGCATAGGCCGACCTGTTCCCAGCCGGGGTTTCGATTTCAATGAGAATTGGCATTTTCCCTCCGTTTTAATATTTTTCCCATCGTGGAAAATTGCGATGGGTCATTTCCTTTAATCTCCGGACATGCGGCTGATAAATCTCGCGCAGGCGCTTGAATGTCTGGGGTGGGATGGCCGGATATCCGCGCCCCTTCCGCCGGCGCCGGTGTTCCATGGGGTCCCAAAAATAGGTATCCCATCGGAAGTCCCGGGGGCATTTCTGGGCCAGGTAAAGCCTGTCCTCGATCGCCATAATCAGGCCCATGGGGTTTTCAAAAAATTCTTCCGCCCCCCAGATCAAAAATTGATCTCTCGGAAAAACGGCAAACCAGGCCGCCAGATCCTCATCATAGAATCCCCGCCGCAGCAGCCGGCTTTCGGCGTTGAATGTGGCCGCCGTTTCCCCGCGCCGGACCGTGAATTCCGACCAGGCCCGCCGGATCGGATCCCGCAGCAGGATGATGAAAAGCCGAATCTCGGGAATGTGCTTTTTGATCCTGGCCGGCGCCTGATGGTATCCGAAATAAAACGGGGAAACCTCAAATCTCAATTTCCCCGGCTGCGGATCTGGGAACAGTCCGCGATAATGTGAAAGGCTCGTATTTTTGAATGTATCATCACAGAAAAAATTGATTTCCTTGTGATGTGGTGCCTGCAGGGCTGGGTGTGCCTCGAGCATTCTGTAAAGCGTGGAAGTCCCAGACCGCATCACGCCGATGGTCATAAAATCAGGCGTCCCCATGGGGCCCCCTTTCATTTTTCTTTTCTTCGCCGTCCTTCATCGCGGGGGTAGAGTGCGGCTTCCGGGCCGGCAGCGGCCAGGTCGCCAGGCGGAACAGGACCAGGCCGACGGCCAGCAGGACCGCCAGCTCCGTTTTGGTCCCGATTTTCCCAGTCGTGAATGCAACTAAAAACCCAACGGACCATATAACGGACGCCTCCCGCATCAACCCCCGCCTGATTTTCATTCTTTCGTGCGCCCCTTTCCGACCGCGACCTTTTCGCGCCGGCCGGGGCCGGGGTCGCCCAGGGCCTTCGACTCTATTTTCCGGACCCGGTCGGCCATCGATCGAATCAGGGCCCGGGATTCCTTGTTTATGGTCGCGACCTCGGCATCCCGTTTTTGGATCCGGCCGTGAATGGCTGCGATTTCCGCCTCGATGTCCCGCTTTTCCGTTGGCAAGGCCTCGCCGGCCTCAACGTACTGGTTCGAGACATAATAGGTTTTCATGTGGGGCTCGCCGGTGGGCACGTCCCCCAGGGCCTGGGCGATGTATTCCGCGTTTATGACCCCCATCGCAAAAAGTTTGGACCATCGCTCGACGGCCGCATCCAGGTTCCTTAAATCCATCGGCTGGAATTTCATCACAGCGTCATCGAACCCCATCCCGTCCCTGATCAGGGTAGCCGTCAACATGGCCGCCAGGTCCCGTTTCAACGGGGCGATCATGGCGCTGTTGTAAATTTTGGTTGACTCCGGCGCCGTCGACCCGCCCAGAGCCCCGACTTCCGCGATCCCGATCCTATAGGGGGGCATTTTGTAGGCCGCCAGGATCTCATCCCTGTGATCCTTTCGAATCAGCCGGAATGATCCCTCTTTGATTTCGGTTGAAAGCGGGACCATTTCAACTTTCCCCTCGTCGGGGACCTCCAGGACCATGGTCCGGTGGGCGTTTTCGGTCCCCCGGATTTCCTCGGACATGAATTTTAAAATGGCATCCGCTGTCCCTTCCTCCCATCGGCCCTCGATGGTGATCAGGCAAGCTGGGACCCCGTAGTTTTCGAAAAACGAAAGATTGTAATCCCGGACGCCGATCATTCCCATCACCGCGCCGACCCCCGGCAAAATCGGCGGCTCGCCGTAAAGGTCGGAAAGCCGGGAATACCGCCGGGTAAATATGACCTCATTGGCCCGCCGGTCGGCTGGGATTTCGCCGCCCTCTTTTCCGGTTTTGCAATCAATGTCATATGTGGCGCCGAATGGCTTAAACCAGGCCTTCGCCTGGCCGCGTACTTGACAATATTTCGTCTCGCTGTCATGAAAATACAGAGTGTGGGCTGGAATGTGGAAAATCGCCACCGGCGGCCCGCTTGGGTTGTCGCCCTCCCTGGCGACCTCGATCCCCGCCCATCCGATCGACATCAGATCATCAATCGCCCGCTCTAAAATCGCCGCTGGGGTTTCGTTTTGGGCATTGACCCCCGTAAAAAAAGCCTCCAGGTCGGCTTTGATCTTATCCGGTAATTTCTTTTTCGGGTCTTTGCTTTCGAAGACAAACCCAGACCCGGCGACGTCCTGGGCGACCGTCCTGGTGCAATTGGCGAAATAACTACAGTTCGCCTGCAGCTCCAATAATTCCTTGACGGAAAACGGAAACGGGACCAGGCTGTCGGCCCTTAAAAATCTTTTTGACGGCTCGACCTGGCGGCTTCCCTTTTCCCCCTTCGCCGCCGTCTTCAAAACGGACGTCGGGAAAATCCCCCGGCTGGTTTTTAAAAATGTTACCGCCCGGCCTGTCCGGCCGGCATCGGCGACGGTTTTTTTAATAGACCGCTCGTCCCCTTTGGGTGCCATGCTTCCTCCCCTTTGCCTCTTTCTCTTTTTTGTCGCCGGCTTCCTCTTGTTCGCTGGGCGGCTGCCGCAGCTGGGAAATCGAAACCGGCCTGGCGCTGCGGTCCTCCCGCAGCCGGTCCTCGATCTGTTTTTTCGCCGGCTGGGAAATCGCCCGGCCCTTCTGGGCATATGGCGCCAGGTGCTTGATCCATATATACGTTATAGCATAACGGGACCCGTCCATAAAATGATCTTTAAATTTTACGGGCTTTCCCGTTGATCGACCCTGGGCGTCGACGGCCGCCTTGTATCCCCGCCTTTCTTTCTCGATGTTGGTCGAGCCCTCAACGATCCGGATGTCCAGGCTCTGCAGCAGCTTGATCCCGTACTCCACAGATCCGGGCGGCTTTAGGGCTGGGACCGCATTATGGCCCATCCCCTGGATGTCGGCGATCGATTTCGGGTCCTCCGAATCCCAGACCTCCAGGCGCTCTGGATCGTATCCCGGGATCTCCCGCAGCTGTTCGTCAATGGCTTTGTTGCCCAGCCCAGGCTTGTATAACAGTTCCTCGAGCCAGAAAACCAAGCCCTTCCTGTAAACTCTGACGACCGCGGTTTCGTTTACGGAAAACCCCCAATCCCCGCCCTTGACGATTTCATCATACCAGTCTGGGTCAAGGCTGGGCAGGGGTTCGGTCGGCCAGGTGTAAAACAGCCCCTTGATCGCGCCCCATTGGCCCAGGGCATAGATTTTCCTGGTCGTCGGATCTTTCAGGGCGTCCAAAACAGCCCGGTATGATTCCCGGATCTCTTTTATCGGGTTGTCCAGAAACGTCGAATGATGTAAATACGAATCCGGATATACGCCCGGTCCGCTGTAATCCGCCGGCATAGAATCCTGGAAAAACAAATCCCGGATCCAGGCGCCGGCCGCCTCGTCCGGATTAAACGACATTAGGATCTGCCGATATCCGGGGACGACGTCCCGCAGTCGAAGGTCAATCTGGGTAAAATCATCCTCCGTCAACTCCGTCGCCTCTTCGATCCAGACGGACGTGATCCGCTTGATTGATTTTAGTTTCAGCCGATCGTCCAGGCCCCAAAATATTAAAGTGCTGGGCTTTACGCCTGGCGGGGATATCTTTATGGTCAAGTCGGTTTTGTTCTGCTTGTATGGGATCCCGTTCTCTTCGAAAAATTCAATGAATGCCTGCCAGCAGGACTGCTTTAATGAATTCCGGACCTTCCGGATGATTAAATATCGATGATCCCCTTCGTCCGCGCAGCGTAAAAAAACCTTCCGCAGGCAAAACTCCGATTTCCCGGATCCGGCGCCGCCGTAAAGTAGCAGGTATCGGCTGGCCCGGTTCAATAGCGGGATGAATCGCCGGGAAAGTTTGATTTTCACGTCATCCGATCTCTTTTAAAATCTTCCTGAAAAGCGGATCCGCCCGAATCCCCCGGATCCGGAAATCCAGCAACTCATCCCGGACTATTTCCCGGACCCGGGATTCGGTCATGGGGCTGATGGAATCAATCATGGCCTTGATAATCTCCGGCTCGATGTTGGCCGGGATCGCGGGGGTAGAGTGCAGGCCCCCGCCCGGCAAATCAAACCAATCCCCGCCCCGTCGAACAGCCCGGCTCAACGTCAGCAGCCGGGCGACGTCGTCCTGCAAATATCCCAATGGACTGGGATGGCGATCGACTTTATTCCCCATTGATCAGGCCTTTGTCCTGGGGACCCGCGGCCGGCGTTTCTTCGGGATCCGCGGCCGAATGACAATTTTCGAAACCTGGGGATCCTCCGCCGCCTCCCGGGCCCGCTCGAATAATTCGTCCAGGTCCTTGTGCCGGCTGGATTCCTTCCGTCCGTCGTTGTAAGTTATTTGCATTTATTCATCCCTCCAGGATGTAAAAAAATCTTCGTCCGGCCATAAAAACGGGCTAATTTCTCGATATGGCAACGGCTCCCGGCCGGCATCCGCCCGCCGGCGGTCCTCTTCGGTCCGCCATTTTTGAATATCCCTGATCGTCTTCTCTGCAAGTATGATCAGGCCCAGAATAATCAAAACAATCCCCATTGAAACAGCGATCCCGGCGATTGGCATTTTACAATACTCCCCGGACCCTCCGGATCGCCGCCATAACCATCAGGCCGATGACCCGGGGAATCCTCAAAATTCGTGATTTTAAACAGGGGGCCCCGGTTGGGTCGGTGTGGCCGACCCTAAAATATCTCGACAGACTGTCGTTATATTCCAGGGCATAAAGGCGCCTGGCAATTTCCCGCCGCTCGTTTTCAGCGTTCTTATTCATTCCATTTTGTCCATTTTGGCCCCCATCCGATCATCAGCTCCTCAATTCGAAAAATCGCCACCCCCTGGGGGGCGTCCCTCCGCCAGATTTTAATCCGCATGTCCCCATCTTCGGGCTGGCCGAAATATTCGCCATGCAGCCATTCCATGCGCCGGCCGATAAAAACGCCCAAGCTTGGAAGTGATGGCCGAAACCGGCGGACCTCAAGGCTAAAATACCATCCGGCCGCCCCTTCAATAAGCGCCCCGGTGGGAAACCTGATCGTCGCCGTCGCTTCCGCCGTCGCCAGCTGCGCCTGGACCCGGATGTAATCATATCCGGACCAGGGCATTTTCCCCGGCCCCAGATCCTGGAATGGCTCGAAACGCGCCGGCGATCTGTCGGGGTCAAGGCTGGTGTTCTGGATTCGGATTTCTGTCGGCCCGCTATATCTCGCTATTTGCTCAACGGATAAAATCGGGGTCGCCTTTAGACGGTCAATAATGGCCGGCCTTTTGTTCATAGCACCCCCTGTAAATGCAGATCGCCAACATAGTCAGAGACGCGGCATCCGTCAATAAAGGTAAAATTTTGATTTTCCTCATTGTCAGTTGCCGCCGTAATTTCAAGATCAACGGCAATCTGAAATAACTCTGGGTATCGACGCCTCAACTCTACCCATTCAGACCTCTTCTGCATCGAGCAAATATAACATCCGCTCTTCTGTGGCACCCTTAAACCCGCCTCCCGTATAACCCGACGGCAATCATTCCGCGTCATCTCCATCTCTACAATCGGATACCGATACCCCTTGCGAGGCTTCGCCCTGTGGAATTCATCGGAAGAAATCCCGATCCATTGCTCATCAACCCCCATAGCACGAGCGAATCTTACTAATGGGACGCGCTTCCAATAACCCGTACACCATCTACTGCGATAACTCGGGATATACCCCTTCTCCCGGCAATGCTCCAGCAAAGTTTTCCCCGCCGGGCTAAACTTCCCGCCGGTTAAATATATCAACCCAGGATAACCCCGCCTCTTTAACTCCCCCTCAATATAATCGATGTATTCGTATGTCCCCGGCCATTCGACGCCCGTGTCAGAGAAAACGACATAATCCGGCGCTGGAAGCCTTCCGAGGAAAACAAGGGCGAGGAGTGCGGTTGAGTTGACGCCAGCACCGTAAGAAAGAGATATCGTCGGCCTTTTGTTCATA